>ENA-OQKR01000381-OQKR01000381.1-human-gut-metagenome-genome-assembly--contig:-NODE-381-length-18855-cov-2.982112_pt1 | contig 18855 bp, 18 predicted proteins | sample MGYA00242803_ERZ504806 | MGnify/ENA primary metagenome ERZ504806 (study PRJEB26092, sample SAMD00036399) | human gut metagenome | host: Homo sapiens | study: EMG produced TPA metagenomics assembly of...
ATATTTTTGCATCAATGATGCTGATTTTGTTCTGACATTATTGGGGCCACATGTCAACCTATTACGAGTATTTTGTGTAGAAAGATATGAATGACTTCCGTTAGATTAAGTTTGCGGAGACGTTTTTGCAGGTGCAGGAGTTCATCGGATATGTGAGACTTTTTGACTCTATCTGTAAAAATATCAAGAAAAGCATAGCAAACTCTATATCGTGGCGGTTACCTATCATTTACCTACAAGATGTGAGTTGTGTACCATTAGTAGGATTGATGCCTGTATATTTGGATACTCGCATACCAATATTAACGTGGGAATAGGGGTAACCAGAATATCTACCTATTATCAATCGCTCATGGTTGATTAGAGAATGATATAGTACATTATTCTGTTCAAAAAGTAGTGGATTGGATGCACAATCATTATAGATCGTATAATCGCCGACTTCAATAGACAGGTCTTTCACAACAGCATTTAGATAAACAGTCTGTGTATCTCCTGTACGAGGATATATTTTTTTTCATCACTATTCAAACGATTAATAGTTCTTGCATTTAAGATTGATAATGGAAAGTACTCCAAGTAATATCACGTATAAGTATTCAGCAGTCCAATATACAGACAGGGATGTGCTGAAATTGCTTATCGTCCATAAATAAATCTGGTAGGCTATAATGGTTACAGTCTGAAAAATGAAAGTTGTACGTGTGGCACTTGTCCCTATGACAGCATTCATATATACATAACCAGGTAAGGCAAAAGCATAATTCAACAAAGCTACTGTAAATGGTAGCTGTGCTATTTGCATCAGGCTTTCATTATCCGAGTAAATATTAAAAAGTGGATTGAAACAGATTATAGAAAAGATAATAAGTGGGAATCCCACGGCATATCCCAAACGGATAACCCGGTTACATAACGGGAAAATCTGATTCTTTTGTCCTGCTCCCAGCAGATTACTTACCAATGAGCCGGTTGTTGCTGCCAGTGAATTGACTATGACAAAAAACAAGGTGGATATGCTGCGTATGACATTTGTTGCTGCCAGTTCCAATTCGCCTAAATGCTCAATGGCTATGAAGAAGGCAAACCATGAGGCTACACCAATAAACGGATTGAACATGCTCCAGATGGATACACGGCAAACGTGATGGAATATGTTTTTATTAAACTGCCAGTTCAGACCATAAACCTTTCTGTCCATTTTTCGTAAAACATGGATAGACAATATTATCAATGAGCATAATTCAGCAAAAGATGACGCTATTGCAGCACCTGCTATTCCCATATCGAAATAAAATATGAGAAGCCAATTACAAGGTATATTCACCAATACTGCAGTGAAGGCAGCTTTGTTCAAGGGCTTTGTAAGTGTGATACCGACCAGGAAAGATCGTAACGCAAGAAATGGGAAAGAAAACATTAATCCCCAAATGCGCCAGTCCAGATAGTCAATAACAGCAGAATATACTTTCTCAGATGCAATCAGATTGCTCAGAATCATGGGAGATAATATTTTCGAAATAGTGCACAGTAGAACTGCTAAACCCGACAGAAAAAGTAATCCCTGAAAGAATGTCCTACCTGTTTCTGAATATTGCTGCTCGCCATTACGCCGTGCAATGACAACCTGTAAACCTATACTGAATCCGAAACCGAGCATATAAATGGCAAGGTACCAGATTCCGGCAAGTGCAGATGCTCCTAATTCTATTTCACCAACATGACCTAAGAAGATAGCGTCAGTTATATTAATAAGTTGTTCGATAAGGATGCTCATCATAACCGGAAAGTTGATGAGCCATATGTTTTTATATGTATAATTCATTGTTCAACATGATAAAATACAACAAGTCCTGTCAACTGGTGACATAACTTATTTGTAAGGTAATTATTTGATATAATGGCAAAATAAAGAAGTACAGACCTGTATTATAAGCCTGTATATTAATAGCTTGAATTGAAAATGCTATTTATTATGCGCAGCTATATGCACAATTTGCCATTTCATAGGTTGAACAATCTTTGTTTTTAATATCCTATGTACAAAGGTAATAAAAATAGAAATAGATTAATGCTTTTCTGTATTTTTATAATCTTCCGTTGTCATTCCATTCTCCGTAAAGAAGTCCTTTTCGGGTATTTTCTATAAATTTATTCAGGCGGCTTTCAAAAAGTTCGGGTTGATTCTTTTTAATTTGAATCGTATCAATTCTGATTCGCCTATATAAATCAGGTAATTGGCAGAAATTGTTCCACACTACAGGGTCGAATTGTAGCCTCTGCAATATATCCTTGTCTATGATAAAACCATTAGATGACATATCCGGTAGAACGGCTCTTCCGGCATCGGTCATCAGTCCTAACCGTTCCATTCTGCGGCATCTTTCTTTATTAAGCTCTGACCAATTGCTTCTCGGCTTTCGTGGACAAAGTTTTTGGGCTGTTACATCTTCTGCTATTTTCTTAGTGGTACTGTCTATCCAGCCAAAACATAGGGCTTCTTCTACAGCATCAAAATACCAAAAAGTATTATCATCCGTAGGCCTTCCACGTTTCACGACTACCCAACATTCTTTCTCCGTTTTGTGGTTATGTATTAGCCATTCACGCAGCTCGGTTCTTGATTTGACATCTAACAAATTATGAATTTCCATTGTAGGCCATTTTGATTTGTATTTCAAAAATACGGAAATATCTTTAATGTTCATCGGATGACTTAAAAAGATATTCTAATAATTTCTCAATATAGTTGAGTAATTTGCTAGGATTACATCTTTATAAATCCTCATTGGCAAAATTTTCCCCATAAAACAAGTGGCATATAAGCATACCATATTCATCATCATTGCATTATATTGTATCTCCAATATACACGATTCCTGAAAGAGAAAGATAGCAAACCATATGAACTACCAATTATTATCTAAAGGTCAGTTTGTGATTAACGGTCATTATTGGTACAACCTATCATATAATAAGCAGATTTCATATTTAAACTTTATTATATGATAGGTTAGATGTCTCAAAATATAGTTTAATATCAGCAACCACTTCCGTCTATATTACATGATACTCCTTCTGTTATTGGTCTTGAAGCAAGTCCGGCTTCTTCTGGTATGAGTGTAACAGAACCATCCTCTAGAACAAAGCATGGAATGCCTGCAGCTCCAACTTTTTTCGCTTCATTAAAAACAGGGCTATTATCACGGATTCTTAGAAATTCCTTTAAATGTTTTACATGCGAACCTATGTCTATAATCTCATATCTGTCGTCTCCCTGTATCTGCTCTTCAACATAAATACAGTCCGGACAAGTATTCATACTATAAATTTTAATCATGACGTATATTGTTATAAATTATTACTATTGTGCTGGGCATTAATAGTGAAAAACAAAAGATGTATCTCAAAAGTATGAAATGTCGTTTAAATATAAAAGTGCTTATTGCTTTTTTATACAATTCTACGTTATGTGATACAATTGTTTTTTGATGAATTGATGAAATGATGAGGTTATTGTTTGGATTTTGATTATGTCAATTTAGAATAAAAGTATGGTTTTAATGCATCTTAAAAAAGTTTTTTGTTAGATACTATTATCCTTTCCATACTATACTTACATTTGGGGCGATCAAGTTTATTTGTTTGCTACTTTAAGCTCTGTTTTCTTGTACATTGTTATTTTGTTCTAATCATATTTTTGATAGGTATAGTGTACAACAAAAAATCTATTTCTTGAGGTTATCCTGTTGTATAATTTTGTTGGACATCCCCATATAAATTGTTTCAGTCGTATATGATATATTGGGGACTTTTTTGAAAAAAAGATCCAAGTCTGTATTGGTTTTCTATTGCTCTTAATATGATAAAACGACTGTAGCTGCTGGAGAATAACTTTTGAATTTAGCTAGTTTTAAGCCTTTCTTACGATTGTTTTTGTGTATTGCTTGGCGCAGCTGATAATTTTTTGATCCAAATTATGGCAAAAATTCGATTCTCTGTTCTGTAAATTACATAACAAAATTATCCAGCTTGCTGCCATTTTAAACTGTCTTTTTCTAACACCCTTTTTAAGAAGGGGGAATTAGGCTTCCTTCTTTTAAAAAAGTGAATAGGGCAAGCCCTTTTATAAACGCGTTTTTCTATGATAGTTTAGGGAAAAAGTATATATCAAAATATCTAGTAAAAGAGCTACTTTAATTGGCATTTTATCTGTGATTAATTGTTTGATTTCTATATAATTAATATCTTAAGCAAACGGAACATGTTTTGCTCATTTTTCTGCAATATTACAAATGGATTTTTATCTATCCTTTTGAACAGATGTTCATTGTTGGATGTTTTTGTTGTATATCCGAGCATATTGATGTCAATGATATAAAAGACTTTTTGTTTAGTGTTTTTATATAGTGAATGAATAACAATTTGTTGAGTCACTTTCTCCATTATTTTGTTGGTTATATTTTAAGTTGTTTAAGTAATAATTATATTTTGCGTCTATTATTTAGATTTTTGATTAGATACTTTATCTTGGTAAAACTTATAATAATCTGCAATTTTTATTCTTATAAGTTTTCTTGTAACAAGTTGTATGAGTGAGATTGAATGACAGTATAAGGTAATATTTAAATATAAAATATGAGAAATATAATATTCATCAATTTATAATTATTAACTTTATGCTCATTAATAAGCAATTATGGGATAATTGATAACTTACTAGATTGTTTCAAATTCGATTAAGTATTACATTTTAAGAATATGTATACTATAGGGAATAAATAAAGATTTAAGACTAACAGGCGAAGAGTTTCAACTAGAACATTTCGAAGATGCAGCAGACAAATGTAGCCCTGCAGAAGTCACTGACCGAGATAACTACACAGAATGCAAAGTTGTCAAAGGAACTTGCGGATGCTAAGGCTTTGGCGACAAGGCTGGAGGAGCAGTTTAAGCAGGCTGAGAAACATTCGAAACCGGTGGAACTTTATGTGGTGCTAGTGATATTAATTATAACTTTAATAATCTCATGAACATGAATAAGACAGAAATAAAAACAAATGCAGGCAAATATTGAACTCTGGAGTTGCATCATTAGAAGGTGGTGAAGACTTTGAATTTCTTTGTGATGTATTCAAAGGACATGACGATTATGAGTCAAAGACAAAAGGCCAGAGGATAAGAATGATATCAATAAAAAAGCAACCTACGGGACAAAATGCTTTTATATAACGAGAGAAGACGGAACAGAAACGTCAATATAAGTTCTGAATCATTGATATGAATTAGTCAAGACTTAATCTGACAGTTACGTATAAAAAGAATAAATTTGTAACAGAAAACAGATTAAGTTATGACAACATCAGAAAAGGTCATCAAGAACAAACTGGGATTGCTTGAACTCTCCCAACAGTTAGGAAACGTATCACGTGCTTGTAAGATTATGGGCTACAGTCGTGACAGTTTTTATCGTTTCAAAGAGTTGTATGAACAAGGCGGTGAAGTCGCCTTGCAGGAGATTTCTCGCCGTAAGCCTGTCATAAAGAACCGTGTGGAAGAACACATCGAGCAGGCAGTCGTACAGATGGCGATAGACAATCCTGCATTGGGGCAAGTCCGTGTATCCAATGAGCTACGTAAGAAAGGTATTCTTATTTCGCCGGGCGGAGTGCGTTCCATTTGGCTACGGCACGATATGGAGACCTTCCAGAAACGCCTGAAAGCATTGTCAGCCAAAGTGGAACAAGAGGGCATTATCCTTGATGAGAACCAAGTGGCGGCATTGGAAAAGCAAAAGAAGAAAAGCAGGCTCATGGAGAGATAGAAACTTATTATCCCGGTTTTCTACTTGCCCAAGACACTTATTATGTAGGATATATCAAAGGTGTGGGACACATTTATCAGCAGACCGTCATTGATACTTACTCCAAAATCGGATTTGCCAAGTTGTATGACAGAAAGAATGCGCTTGTTGCTGCCGATATGCTTAACGATAGGGTTATTCCTTTTTTCGAGCAGCATGACTTGAAACTGATGCGTATGCTAACAGATAGAGGAACAGAATACTGCGGAAACAGAGAAAATCATGAGTATGAATTGTATTTGGCTGTGGAAGACATTGATCATTCTAAGATTAAGGCGAAAAGCCCTCAGACAAACGGTATATGTGAGCGATTTAACAGAACCGTGCAGAATGAGTTCTATGCTATTGCATTCAGAAAGAAAATCTATACCTCTATCGAACAGCTGCAAGCAGACCTTGATATGTGGATGAACTCCTACAATACCCAAAGAACACACTCTGGAAAGTACTGTTTCGGGAAAACGCCCATGCAAACTTTTATCGAAGGAATCGCTGTGGCAAGAAAGTATCAACTGCAAAATCAGGAAATGATAAAACCGAATGAGCAGGATAAAATCTCATTCGGTTGTGAGGATGATGAAACGTGTGTAACTTCGCAACAAACATCTGACAGTTTTTTTGTCCGATAGTAAAACAAATGTCAGAACAAGTCTTGACTATTACAATTTAGAATATCCGAATAATATTCTTATTGCTATTTCTGTAAATGCAACTGACATCTCATCCGTGCCAGTTGCATCTCACTTTGTCAATGTGTACTTCTTCGGACGCTTACACTCATCGTTAGCGTTGATTTAGTCATTTTGATAACATCTAATTATTTTATTCGTTTCCAAGACTCTCTATCTCCTTTGAAATTAATTTATACTTAGCCCGTATCTCTTCTCGTTGATAGAAATCCAACAAATCTACCTTACTGAGGTAGCCGTCTTCTAAATATTTCATTAAGTACTGCTGATTAAATTCAATTGACAAAAGGCTCTTCTCTATATTTTTCAGTATCTGAAGATTATTCTTGATATGTTTTTTACCAGCATTTCAATATTCTGTATATCACGGATGTCTTTCAGCAAACGCTGTATTAGCATATTTACAAAATCTACCTCTATATTCTTCCCATCCTTCTTAAAGCTAGTCTACGAGCAAAATTGTAAGCAATAGCTAAATTATGATAATCTGAAGCCTCATAATCAATAATACAAATAAACCCGATATTATCAATGTATGAAACCCCATCCACAGCCCGCTGAATAGAAGCATCTGCTAGTGTCTTATCAAAAACAATAATGCTCGTATTAGCACCACGATTCACTGTAGTCTCTAGCAACTGGCTCCATGCAGTATCATATTTATTAGATGCAATATCTAGTGAATCAACATCACCCAATTTGATACTTTTGTCAAACTTACATTCTATAGCTACTTTCTTTCCACTATTTTCGCCACCTACATAAGCCAGAATATCACCAGTCTTGTTATTCTTCAATAAACCTTTCGATGTTCCAGATAATGAAACTACATCTCCAAGATGGAAGTTATCGATGTAGGTTTCAAGAAACTCTAAGATATCATTCTCGGCAGCAACGCCCTTAATTGCAGTCTTATGGAAAATCTCTTGCTTCATATCAAATAGAAGTTTTAAATTTTCCAGTTGTACCCCCAGGTCATCAGTTGTCTTAGAAAGGAAAGCCGAAAATCTATCCTCCATTGTTGCTAGTACACCTATACGAATAGCACGCAATAAAGCTGTTTCTCTTTCATTCTCTGGAAGGGAGATAAAAAAACGATAAACAAGCTCATCCGAGATCTCAAAGCTATCAACTTGGATGCGCTGAAGTTTGTGATCTATACGCATACCTTATATTTTAGTGTAACGGTAGCCACCTTTTTTTATATAAACATCAAGGAATTTACCATGTGAATCAGCAGCCATCAATCCATCATAAACACTTTGTGGTACATCATAATATTGATAAACTGCGCCACTTAAAAACTCAATTTCTAAAACCTGATTGTCAGGGTCATAACCAATCGAAGCAATGTTCGAAGATGATACATATTGTCTTTCCATATACTTTAAAATATTATAAATTAATTTGTTGTAATCTCCATGCTTTTATAATGTTCTGAAACTCGTCATCTGTAATATCTAAGTTATTATTCCAAGCACCTTTCCCTTTTTCGTCTGAAGCCACAATAGGGTCATTACTGTCTGGCCTATTCTTTTTGTCAGGGAATGTAATAATTGCTCTCATAGGCATCCTTACCGCTTCACCAACAATAATGGATTCACCAGTCTTCAGGATTGGAAGCATATTCACCAAATTAGAAAGATTATCTGAAATAGTATTTGCTATTATACCTCTGTCATTAGAGTTTGTCAAGCGCAAAGCTATCGTTGTACCACATTGAGATAAAATAGTTGGGTCAATCTCCGAAGGACGCTGGCTTACAATCATAGCGCTGATGCCATATTTACGTCCTTCCTTTACCAAACGACGCACTACTTTGGATGCTCTGCTATTATTGTCACTTCCAAGATAATTGTGAGCCTCTTCCATTACTATCAATAGAGGACGTTTCCTGCCTCCTTGTTTAAGATTGCGCGCCCAAAACATAGAGTCATACATGACACGCAAAAGAATTCCTATAATATCATGCAAAATTCCACTTGGTACTCCTGAAACATCAAAAACAGAAAGAGTTTTCTCTCCCATCCAAAGCTTCAGCAGTGAATGGATATCATTTGTTATATTTCCATCTGAACTTGGAATAAAACCTTCCGGTTTTAAGACAAAATCAAAACGAGGATCTGCCATTTTTGCCTGTAATGCAAGCAACTGCCTTCTCAAATTCATTGTAGCTGCAGATAAGAATATCTTTGATTGCTGTTGCTCCTTATATTGAGGTAGTACAAATGGGGTTATTGATCCTGTCATTTTACTTCCGTCTTCTTTCGTTGCGAAAGCCTCTGTTGTCGCAACCTCATCAAAATCCTTATCAATAGCGCATATTTTCTGTCCTGTTCCCGTACAGGAATGTGTTGCAAACATCGACCTATATAAATAAAGAAATAAACGTTGCAAACTGAAAGGCACAGGTGTATCTGCTGTTATATTATCAGCATTAAGATATGAGAACAAGCATGGGTTCTTCTCTATTGTAAGCTTCTTAAGTTTGAGAATAAGTTCTGAGAGCGGAAATCGGTCATTATCTTGAATATCACCAAAAGCAAAACTTACGAATTCATCAAAGCTCATGGCCCAAAATGGCACAACAAGTTTCTTGTCCGTACGATCTTCCGGTATTGTCCTAAATATATTAGCTCTACTTTTAAAGGTTCTACCATACTCACCATGAATATCAACAAGAATAATTCTAGAAGAGGGAAAAACAGTAGAATCTATTAGAGTGTTAACAAGCCCTGCCACAGTTGTTGATTTACCGGTTCCTGTAGAACCAACAATACAACTATGTCTAGTCACCAACTTATTGATATCTATTAGAGCTGGAATATTCTCCGCTCCAGAAATAGTGCCTACAGGCACAAACTCAACGCCTTTATCACGACCATATATATTCACAAGGTCTTCTTCTGTAACAATATGTACCTCGTCATCTATCATAGGGTATTGTGATATACCTCTTTCAAATGGCTGACCTTTTGCGCCCTCTCCCACGAGTTGTACAGTCATCCACCTTAATCCCGTGTTGGTATCGTCCTTCATGGACTCGGGTACTGCATCAGCCCCTACCTGTACAATGGAGCCATACAAGTTAACAAAGCCCTGTGGTATTTTCACAAAACCACCTACTTGTCCAACCTTATAACCATTTCCGTAAATATAAGAAATAGTTGAGTTGAGTGACGGGTATAACTGTACAGAAACATTTGTGCCAGAAATGCTTCTAACAGCTCCTATAATTGCAGGATTACTTTTTGTCTGCATCTGGATGATCTCCTATTAATTCTGAAAGGAAGGAAGTAAAAGAGGCAAAATCCCCGAAAGATACGCGATCATCAACCTTCTTAAAGTTAAAATTCACAAATTCATTCTTTTCATCTATAAACTTTGACCATTCACGGCGCTGAGCACCAATCACAGCCTCTTCATCATGCCAAATACTGAGGTTAGGACGCTCCAATGCTCTTTTTACAGCTTCTGGTGCTACCAATGTACCAGAAGCATCTTTTTTCATCTTCCCATACATTAATGCCACTACATTTGCACTCTGATTTACTTTCAGAGCATTAATAATAGTGTCATTGATATGTTCATCACCAAATGAATAACCACAAACAAATAATACGGCATGAGGTTTTAATAGAAAACTTGTCAATCTGTCAGACATAGCTAAGAATGGCATCTTTCTACTTTGATCGTATTTCAGTTTGGAAGGGTATATCAGTTCTGGAGAGCCTGCTATGCCTTTAGACACTCTATAAACTCTTCCCGACATAGTTTTCCAATTTACTGAACCGTGCAATTTCCACACTCTTGCCCAATAATTGGGTAACTCATTTTCTTCTACTGAATGAATATCAAAGAATGGGTATCTTGAACCAGAGAATCCATCAAAGAATGGTACATTTTGCTCTTCTAAAGCCTGCTCTAACAACAAATCATAGTTGGTTGTAAATATTTCCACTGGAACAACACGATCGATAGAACTCACCCACCTTGCAAGTCTTCGATACGAATTATCTCCATCAGGTAAGTCCTTTGTCACCGCATCTGCTATTGTATTGCAGATTTCTGTTTCCAAGTTATTTAATTCACTTTCCGTAAACCCTCTTACTGTGCCACCACCTGTTGAAACTTCTTTCATAGATCGAATATAAGTAAGAATATCTTCCAAATTAGAAGTATCTCTATCAGCCTTTTTCAACTCTTCAATCAGTCTCTTATATGGTGTGGTAGGAGTATCTGTAGCATGTGCGTCGTTGATAATCTTGGTTAAACCCGCCATATCTGGTAACAGGGAGGCTCCTGTTATTCTAACAGACAAAGGACAACCTGCCGCAAGAAGAAAGCCAAGTGGAGACTTATCTTGTGACAATAACAATCTTAAACTTCTCAAATGTCTTATTTGATCGTGATTCATATTTCTTCTATTTTTTAACCTTTAATTTTCCCAAATGCCTCTCACTATTTCATTTGAAGGGACTTCAATATCTTAAACTAAAATAAAAAGTTAACTGTTTATTTGATTAAATTGTTAATTCTCATCTATTTTAGATATCAGCTCATTATTTAACCCCTCATCCTTACCTAACAATTGTCTTACAAGTCGATAAACTGTCGTACAGGGATTCTGATTGGCATATCGTGAATCGGTGTATTCAAGATGCTTTGACTCTGCATATCGCATTGCGGAATCCATTGAACCGTATGTTGTCATTACAGCATAGTTGTTCGGATCTTTCTTGGCGTATTTGTATTTCTTCTTAGACTTGTATTTTGGAGAAGCATTTACAGCAGCAGAAATCTTCTCTTCGTAATCCTTTCTAGGAACACCTGTCGTTACATTCTGAAAATGATACAGATACCATAGCTCAAAAGCTTCATTACTCCATGCCACCTCTATCCCATTCTTGTCTCCTAATGCAATAGCTTCGTTGAAATCTTTAGCAGGAAATTCGTCTTTATCAAATACAGCCCAAACACGGTCATAGTTGTTCTTATTTTTCAAAGCGATAGCCTTCTCTACAACATCTTTTGTACCTCTGCCAAGACCTTTAACTTCTATGTCATATACAATTATCCCTTGCTGTTTCTGAGCGAATGCATCAAAATAATTAGGCTCCGTTTTCGTACCCTCGCACACGATAAGAACAGAACATCGTATAACCTTCTGTTCTCTCCGTTGTGTTTGCTTCTTGAACTTAAAAGAGGCATTGTCTATCTTTATTTTCTTTGCAGCCATAACCTTTATTTTAATCGTTAAAAATATAAGGAATAGCTCCATAACGCCCCGCAATATAATTTCTCTCGTAGTTTGCATCGTTGCGAGGTTTCGTCCCATCTGGAAGGACTATGTCCATCAGGCTATACAAGTCTGTCTGCTCTTGTGAGTCTTTCTCTGTAAACCAAATCTGGTCGCGACGAAGAATTTTCTGTGACAGCAAGTGTGTGTCATGAGTGGTAAATATCAGCTGCGCATTCTTTGGATTTGTTTCATGATTATTGAACAACTCTATGATATACTGAGAAATCAGAGGATGCATCTTAGCATCCAATTCATCAATAACAAGCGTGGCTCCAGTATACAGGGTATCGAAGATTGGACCAGAAAGGTCTAACAATTTGTTTGTTCCTGATGATTCTCTTTCTTCAAACGAAAAATTAACGGAACCTACGACCTTACCTTTATCCGAGTATATGTTGTGCACAGAATCCAACTCGATACTTTTCTTTCCTTGTATCTCCTTTTGAAACATGGCTCTTAACTCTGTAGGTAAATCCGATGGGATATTAGGCTCTTCTTCGTGAGTGAGAATACTATTGAATCCAAGTCTCAACTTTTGGAAAAATTTAAGTGCATCAACACTAGATTGTTCTTTCTTATGGAAGAACAGCTTTGAATATGAACTATACTGCTGATTGTTTAATCCGGAAATCACGTTAAAATCTGATTGGAACCAGGAGATAACCTGACGTGACATTCTCCTCCAACCTGTTGACACAAGGACAAGACAAGCGGTTGTCATTGGTTTTTTCTTCATAACCAACACCTTCTGGAAAATTATTCTCCTCTACGCAGATTCCCTCCTCATTCCTAACAAATAGCATCTGCTCTTTAGAACGAGGCGTAGTCTTACGGAACAACCACTCATCAACTATTCGTTCAAGGTTGTACCTGAATCCATATCTATAGCAATATTCACCTTTGAGAAAAATTACCTCAAACATAGTAGGACGCTCATTATCTTTCAAGAGAAGAAATGGATCATACTCCAATTCTTCATTGTCGTTCAGTTTCACAGACAACAGAACGCATCTTGCCATCGTGTGCATAGCACTGACAAGATTAGACTTTCCACTCGAATTAGCTCCATACAACGCTAAGGTACGGAGCAAAATATGCTTGTTGCATGCAAACAGATTAGTCTCAGAGCATTCCTTCAACGCCTTATCCGCTTCTAATACCAAGGTCTTCTTTCCGTAAAACGACCTGTAATTCTCAACTGTAAATTCAAGTATCATATAATTAAACCTTAAAGTCTTTATATAGAATAATATTTCAAGTACAAAGGTAATAATAAAAACCCAATTAGCGTACGAACTTGAGAAATAATCTCAAATTCGTACACAATATTCTTTCTTTTCTATCAACTACAATGAATGTTGCTCTATTTTAACCCTGCATTAAAGTAGAGCAAAAACGATTAAAAGTAGCATTTGGGCTGGCGAAAAGAAAAACAAGAGAACGCATGGATGAAGGAGCGGTTTAGTTTAGAACTTGATTAGATATACAAAAAACAAACTAAACTTTATAATGAAGGTTTTTAGTATTTCGGAAACAATACAGAATCTAACTTGCAATCCGAGGGAAGCGAGGAACAAACAATAATATGACAAGGGACAAATTTTGTCCCTTGCAATTCAGCACGGTTTTTTGGAAGTGGTTTTATTGTTTTTCTTTCTTTTGGTATGCGAAATTTTGTCCCTCGTTTGTCCCCCAAAAATATTCTTCGAAAATTTACATATTGATATACAATACTTTATATAACAGAAATATCGTTTGCTCGGGCAAGTAGAGTAACTAATTGACAATCAACCTGTTGTATCCTATGCAAATGTAAAATACTGATAAAATGTCACTTAAATAGAGAAAAATAAGCTATTTCAAGAGTCATATTTTCTCTTGTTTGCTTATTTTTCCAGTCATTTTTGTCCCCCGTTTGTTCCCTAAACGGATACAAGGGACAAAGTTCTGTCCCTCATACAATTTAACGGTGATAAATAGGCAAATTTTATCAGTACCACTAAAACTTATCTAAATTACAGATAATATTCGAATAGAACTGAATTGTTTTTCAGCCAAAATAGATTCTGACAATCAAGTAATTGGTATATTTGAATATAACAGCAGAAATCATCACCAATGAGATTTCATATAATACATTTGATAAATATTCCCAACCATTATTTCGAAGTATTCGAATAACAGCATATTGAACATCCTCTTAAGTCTCACATTGATTTTTAGAGGGTGATTTAAAGAATTCACTGAAAAATATTTGGAGTATTGCGAAATTATTCTGTACATTTGCGCCTCTTTTGAAAATTTACAATGCTGCAAAATAGAATAGACATATTATCCCAAACGACAATTCGAGGCAACAAATGCTTCGGAGTTCGGTCGTATGTTCTTCATGTTTGGAGCATTGAAACGTCTGCAAATTTCATAAATACTTTCCAGCGAACACATATAGGAGATAAGATGCGATAGATGCTCGTATCTTGATATTAGAATAAACAGCAAAATAGTTGGAGAGTCCTTACCGAATATTCCAACTATTTTGTTTTATGCCCATTGGTGACTGTTTGCTCCGTGCAATTCCTCTCCCGTCATTTCCGTCCAATGAGCGCAAGAACAACCAATTTTAATTAACCGCACAGCGATGTGCACAAAAGAGAGCAAAATGAATTACAAATTTGACGGAAGCAAGGTGTATTTTACATCGGACACGCACTTTTATCATTCGAATATCATTGGCTTTTGCAAGAGGCCATTCAAGAATGTAGAAGATATGAATGAAACATTGATCGGAAATTGGAACCGGGTAGTTAGTCAAGATGATATCGTGTTTCATCTGGGGGATTTTTGCCTGGGAGGATCCCATGAATGGACCAAGATTCTTAACAGACTGAATGGAAAAATCTATCTCATTCTCGGTAATCATGATCTAAAAAATATCAGGCAAGGGTACACCAGTAGGTTTGAATTGACAACCATGCAAATGCACATAGAGGTTGACAAGCAGAAAATCTACCTGAACCACTGTCCGTTCCTCTGTTATGGAGGTGCTTACGGGAATATGTGGCAACTGTTCGGGCATGTGCATACGAGCAAATATAACACGGGAAAAGACGCTTCACGGCTGGATATGATTTTCCCGATGCAATATGATGTGGGAGTGGATAATAATGACTTTACTCCGGTCTCATTTGAGCAGGTAAAGAGGATAATCCAAAAACAGGTTGAACAAGCAAATAAAAATAAGTAATATGAAAATACAATACATGAGCGATCTGCATTTTGAGTTCCGGGAGAACAGCAGGTACATAAAACATAACGGATTCCCTGTGACGGGCGATATACTCGTATTGGCCGGAGACATTTTCTATCTGAAAGACAGAGCGGCTCCTTTGGGGAATTTCTGGGAATGGGCATCTAAAAACTATAGGCAGGTTCTTATTGTTCCAGGGAACCATGAATATTACAATTATTGCGATGTGATGGAACGGGGATTACAATGGCGATGGATGTTCAAAGAGAATGTCGGTTATTATCAAAATCAAGTATTGAGAATAGACGATACCGATTTCATAATGAGCACACTTTGGTCGCATATCGAACCTGCAAACGAATATTTCGTTTGGAAAGGACTTAACGATTTCCGTCAGACCTTGTATAAAGGGAAACTGCTACAAACGGAAGCATATAATCAGATGCATGACTTCTGTTTAGGTCATATCAAAAAGAGTCTTGCCGAAAGTACGGCAAAACACATAGTGGTCGTGACTCACCACCTGCCTACTTTGCAGATTGTTGCTCCTCAGCATAAAGGTTCCGTATTGAACAGTGCCTTTGCCAGTGAATACGGAGACCTGATCGGTAACAGCCGGATCGATGCTTGGATTTACGGACATTCACATACCAATATCGACACAGAAATCGGGAGTACAAAAGTGATTTGCAACCAGATGGGATATGTATTTGAAAACGAGCATATAATCAACGGATTTGATCCGGGCAAATTTTTAACGATTGAAAACGAATGAGATATGGAACGACATAAGATAGAACCGCATAAGAAGACAATCTTTACCAAGCAATTTTTCATATACTTGGCAAAAGAATATGGTTTGAATGCTGCGATATTCGAACAACTTGGAAGCGGGTGCGATACAGAAATCGTGGTTGATAACGATACATTGAAGATGTTAGTTAAACTTCAGGAGCAATTTGCCCGACTGGTAGAAATGGGTAGCGATGAATACAGGGGATTTTATATCGAATTACCACGCCACATAATCTGTAATTTTACATATTGCCTTTTTGTCTTTGTCAAGTAAGAAATAGGTCCCACTATCACATACCTTGGCTTGCAAATACAAACTGCCATATTCGGGCTTCGAATTCAGAAGTTTATGAGTTTTCAAATTGATTATTCCTGACCATACCCCTTTAGAAACCAATGGATACTCGTTTTCATATAATTCACCCATCCATGTATCAGTATAACTACACATTTCCTCATTGTATGGAAAGTAAATCATAAGGCTCCGCTTATCTAAATCTTTTGATTAGGAGTGCTAAAAAATCAAATCCCTGCGATAATCACCAAATTATTGCAAGGATTTTTTATGTTTTTCAGTCTATTGTCGGAAATCTTTGTGGACGTAAAATCGACTTTTGCGGCCTTAATCAAATAAGCTAATAAACAGACAGTTGAAATCTTATGGCCCTAAAATTGATTCTTGCGGCCCTAGACAAACGATGGAAAATCCGGTGCTTTTACATAACGGGTATATTTGCCTGCACCATCTTTCTGTATAATCCCTGTATTTTTCATCTTTGAAATCAAGCCTCTAATTTGTTTTTCGGACAACATGTCTTGAAATACCTTTTTGAGAAGAGAACGATTTATATAACCATTTTTATGAAAACAGTCTGAAACCAACTTGAGGTAATTCATATTCATTCCTTTCAATCTTTCAGCAGACTCATTCCGATACTCCTCGGACAAGCGATGAGAGCCGTTTTCGTAACCGATAAGGTTTTCTTTCGACAATTTTCATAAAATCTTTTCATCAAGCCCCTCGTAATCCCTCATTGCCATTTTGTACAAAGCCAGCAATTCAAAGACATTCAGTTGCTCGGCGGCAGTTCTATTATCCTGTACCTTCCTGACAAAAATAACAAAGGCCGTATCAAGTATAGGAGCTTTGAACGTGAGACTTACCTGATACGAGTCTGTTCCCGAATAGTCAGGCAGTGCTTTCCCTTCCATAATACAGTTGTAGAACATTTTATCCACTCCCTGACCGGAACACTCCACCAATCCTGTCTTCTGCAATATCTCGCTCATCAGTTTACTGTGCGGAACGCTGTTCACTGTCAAAATGTTGTTCATATCCACTCCGGACGGAAAACCACCAGCATTGGTAATGGTTATACTATCGGGATATTGCTTGATGACGACATCGCTCTGAATCAACATTGAGCGGTGGCAGCAAGCATTTAATATCGCCTCTCTGATTGCCTCCTTGTTGAAAGATGGTATATCGAATATATAAGAGCCGTCATTGTAATGCAGAAGCGGATTGCTGGCAGGCTGGTTGATGTAATCCCATACCTTGTCAATCGCTATGAATAACAGCAACTGAAATTCTTTGCGAGCGGTATATTGTATCATCGAGTGATACATCCTGAACTCTACAACGATATTGTTCTGAGGGAGATATTTCCGTATGGCTTCGGATTTCCCAAGCAGAATAAGTGCCGCATAATTCAATTTCCCGTCCTTCAACAAATCCAAATCAGATAGCACTTGTTCGTCGGGATAGTTTTGAAACAACGGATTTTCCTGCTTTCGCGCATATTGGGTTTTCATTTCTGGTATGGCCTCCTTATCCAAATCCTCTATAGTAAGCCTCTCGCATATCTTGGCTGAAAAATCCGGTTCCTGTTCAGACAATATCCTGAAAATCTCGGCATCGGACATTGCCCGCAGGCTTTCCCCTATATGCATAAGAGGTACGCCCTCAAACCTCAACAACCTACCTACGGGACGAGATGGAACAGATAGTACAAGCACACGCTTACCGTCTTCGTAAAGTTCGGTAGCTTCTATCCTTATTCCTAATCTTTCGTAGATTTCATCTGTGAGTTCTCCCACTTCTTTTTCTGCAAAATCCGAACCGACAACCGCATGGGGCATATGATCTACCATTCCTAATACCAATCGTCCACCCTTTTCATTCGCCAAGGCAACAATACACACCGCCGCCTGTCTTTCAGATCAACGTGTTTTCCTCCGGCAAACGGGTAATTATGCTTTGCCTCTTTAAATTCTATATGGTCTTCGCTTTCGCGTAGCTTCTGTAATTCTGCAATCGTAATCTCCAACAAGGTAAATCCAACCCCAAAAGATACAAATGGCTATTCCGATAGAAACGAAAATTGTGCAACACAATTTTATGCCAGTAACACATGACAATGTAAAATAAAAGGGGAATCCGCGCTAATAAAAAGGGATCTGCACGGAAGAGAACCCAACCGAAGCCGGCTCCTACACTCCTACGCTTAATCCGTTACATCAAAGAAATAACTTAGCTCTTCATCTTTCAGATTCTCCATCGCATATTGGTCGGTCTGTTCCCAAAGGGTATTGTAGGGTTCCGCGAACTCCGGTCTTTTTTCGTGGTATTGCCATATCTTATGGTTAAGCACCAATACCAGTTCGGTTAGAAATTCGTAATCTTCTTTCCACTCTTTGAAAGCACGATTGAACGTGTCCTAAATAGCTGAAAGGCCAAATCGCTCTGCTATCGAAAAATCTTCCCAAAACGTTGTTTCTACTTCGTAACCGTTTCCTTTCATAAATTCTCTGAATGTCATAATGCTTAAATGTAGATACTAATTGAAAAGTGCGCCAATATTCCAGTTGAAAATTGCGCCACCATAGGATAAGTATAATGACCTTTGTATAATCCAAATGCAAAGGTAAAATGAAGACTATGGTAGAAAGACAATCA
>ENA-OQKR01000383-OQKR01000383.1-human-gut-metagenome-genome-assembly--contig:-NODE-383-length-18761-cov-3.837662_pt1 | contig 18761 bp, 18 predicted proteins | sample MGYA00242803_ERZ504806 | MGnify/ENA primary metagenome ERZ504806 (study PRJEB26092, sample SAMD00036399) | human gut metagenome | host: Homo sapiens | study: EMG produced TPA metagenomics assembly of...
TACCGCCATGCCGTTGAGGAGAAGTACCGCTTCTTCAGCTACGGCGACGCATGCTTCATCGAAAAACGCTCGTCTTGCAGGCTGATCCGGCCAGCAGGACCTGTACACAAGACAAGGACACAAGAGAAACATGGCTTTTGATTTCAAGGTCAAGGCGACGTGCGGCAGAGCCCGTCGCGGCGAACTGACGCTCAATCACGGCGTCGTTCAGACGCCGATCTTCATGCCGGTCGGCACCTACGGTTCCGTGAAGGCGATGGCGCCCTATGAACTCAAGGAGATCGGCTCCCAGATCATCCTCGGCAACACCTTCCACCTGTGGCTGCGTCCCGGGCTCGAGGTGATTGGGGCCCACAACGGTCTTCACGACTTCATGCAGTGGGACAAGCCCATCCTGACCGATTCGGGCGGCTTTCAGGTCTTCAGCCTTGGCGAACTGAGGAAGATCACCGAGGAAGGCGTGAAGTTCAGCAATCCGATCAACGGCGACAAGCTCTTCCTGTCGCCCGAGGTGTCGATGAAGATCCAGCGCGTGCTCAACTCCGACGTGGTGATGGTGCTCGACGAGTGCACGCCCTACAAGATCGGCGACCGTCCCGCCACCGAGCTCGAGGCCGCCAAGTCGATGCGCATGAGCCTTCGCTGGGCGAAGCGCTCGCGTGACGAGTTCGATCGTCTCGAGACCCGAACGCACTCTTCGGCATCGTCCAGGGCGGCATGTTCGAGCACCTGCGTGAGGAGTCGCTCGAGGGCCTCAAGGACATCGGCTTCCACGGCTATGCCGTGGGCGGCCTTTCCGTCGGCGAGCCCAAGGAGGACATGCTCCGCATCATGGACCACATCGTGCACAAGCTCCCCGACGACCGTCCGCGCTACCTGATGGGCGTGGGCACGCCCGAGGACCTCGTGGCCGGCGTCTCCCAGGGCATCGACATGTTCGACTGTGTGCTGCCGACGCGCACCGGTCGCATGGGTACGGCGTTCTCCAGTGAAGGTCGCCTTAACTTCCGTAACGCGCGCTTTGCGCACGACGACGGCCCCATCGACCCCACCTGCACCTGCCCGGTGTGCACGGGCGGCTACAGCCGCGCGCTCATTCGCCACATGGTCACGCAGAAGGAGATGCTCGGCGGCATTTTGCTTTCGATGCACAATATCTACTACCTGCTCAACCTGATGCAGCGTGCCCGCCAGGCCATTATCGAGGGCCGTTACGGCGCATTCGTGAGCGATTGGATGAATAGTCCTGCCGCGGTGGATTACTAAGGGCGACAGACACGCTTGCAGAGCGTGGGCAACGGCAATGGTCGAGCGCCAGCCGGTCGTCACATTCGCTGACACCGGCTGCGCGACCGCTGGCCGATAGCTTGCAAGTGCTTGATGCATCGTGGGTACCATACCGAATAGTTGATGTTCGGGCGGGTGTTTGACGCATGGCGTCGACCCCGCCCGTTTTTCTTTTTCTCGATAGGAGTACCCATGATTAAGAATGAGAACGTCGAGGGCGAGCCTGCCTACGACGAGACGTACCGCCGCGGCCCCGTGGTCATGCGCGGCCCCATGATTCCTAAGGACAACACCTACGCCAACCTGCTGGCGCCCGAGGAGTCGACTGACTGGCTGCACGCCGACCCCTGGCGCGTGCTGCGAATTCAGGCAGAGTTTGTCGATGGCTTTGGCGCACTTGCCGAGCTTGGACCTGCGGTGACTATCTTCGGTAGCGCCCGCACGCCCAAGCCGATCCGCTCAACAAGGCGGCGCGCGCCGTCGGGCGCAAGATCGCGCAACGTGGCGTGGCGGTCATCACCGGCGGCGGCCCTGGCATCATGGAAGCGGCCAACAGGGGAGCGGCGAGTGTCAACGGCAAGTCAGTTGGCCTAGGCATTGAATTGCCGCACGAGCACGGGCTCAACAAATACGTGAACCTCGGCATGGACTTCCGCTACTTCTTTGTGCGCAAAACCATGTTCGTTAAGTACAGCTCGGGCGCCATCGTATTTCCCGGCGGCTTTGGCACGCTCGACGAGATGTTCGAGGTTCTCACGCTGGTGCAAACGCACAAGGTCAAGCGCATGCCGCTCGTGTTGGTGGGCAGCGAGTACTGGCAGGGCCTGTTCGACTGGCTCAACGGTCCGGTGATGGACGCCGGCATGATCAGTCCGCTCGATCCGGATCTGGTACACATTACCGACGACCTCAACGAGGCCGTCGATACCGCTCTGAGCGGGTTGATATAGGGCGAGCGCGCGTCACGTCGTAGTTATATGAATGGCATACTGATGCTATTTAACATCAGTCTGCCTTCTAAACTGGGTATACTGATGCAAAAGACGAGAGCGAGGAGGTCGCGTATGACTACTGCAACGGTTAAGCCTACGACGGTTCGCATCGAAGAGGGGCTCAAGGAACAGGCGACTGAGTTCTTGGATTCGGTTGGCCTGAGTCTCAATTCGTATCTCAACCTTGCTGTTCGGCAGCTTGTGAATCAGCGAAAGATTCCGTTTGAGATTGTGGGTCGACCCGAAGTTCCCAACGAGGCAACGAGGCGTGCCATGGTGATCGCCGAAGCTCATGAGTTGGGGATCCTGCCAGATGACAGCCCGTCGTTCGATAGCGTGGATGATCTGATGTCGTTCCTCGATGAGGACTAGCGATGTTTGAGATTAAAGTCGAGGCTCAGTTTAAGGCGGATTACAAACGGGCGATGCGCATTCATCCGCAGTTAAAAACCGAGTTTAAGGCGGCGGTCGCAGAGCTTGCGGCTCACGGCTCGCTTCCCGCAGAATATGGCGCCCACGAGCTTTCGAACCCGGGCGGCAATTACAACGGCCACATCGATTTCCATCTATCCGATGGTTTGGTCGATGTGGTCGTTCTCTACTTGCCGCATAAGACTAATCCGGTGATCCGGCTGGTGAGAATGGGTTCGCACGAGGAGCTGTTTCAGGGTCCGCAGGTCTGATTGCCCGCTTATAACTTGCGGTGGAATGGGGATTGGGCGGTGGCCGATTGGCTAAACGGCCCCTATTCCACCGCAACTGCTGGAGACATCCCGTTCGTTGCTGCGGGCTCCGGCTCTCCTCTTCGTTGGATTTCGCTCAAAAGCTCGGCTGCGACTTCGCTGCTTTTGAAACGAATGCTGCAGTCTTCTTTCTTAGGGAAAGCTAGTAATGGAATAGTTCCGTACCAGACGGTTTCCTCGTCAATCACTGATGCGCACAGGCGTCCTTCGGCTTCGATGGAATAGTCGACGTTCATCTCGGCAAAAATCGCTTTTACGTCATCGCGTGGAGTCGAGGCAATAGATATTTCAATGGCAATCCCGCGGGCAGCGGCGTTCGTGAGTGCGGCGGCGAGCTTCGCGAGGCATGCGGCGGATGCGTAGGGTGCGGCAATAAAAATGCTTTTCGATGCGCTCGCGATGTCATCCGCTAAAGCCTCCACGGCCTTTGCCGGCCTAACAAGGATGTTGCTATCGTTCTGTCTATCGTCGTTTGCTTCAAAGACTTCATACCCCAGCTTGGCGTAGGTCTTGAGTCTCTTCTGGTACATGCGCCCAAGCATGGGTATCGACAGATCAACATAGTCGAATATCTCAACCCGCTGCTTGCCCTCGTGACTTCTATGCAGCCTGCCTGCTTGCTGCGTTATGCTGCCGTCCCAAGATATCGGCGTGGCAATGAGTAGCGTGTCAAGGTAAGACAGGTCGAAACCCTCGCCCAGAAGGCTTTCGGTTGCGACGATGATTCGATGCTTGTGCTCAATGCCGGGAAGACTATTCAGTATTGCCTTTCTTTCTTTGGCGTCGATTTCTCCGGTTAAGAGTATGGGTTCGTGTCCACGGCTTTGAAGTAGCCTACATAGCTCTTCGGCATGCTTTTCCTTTTGGATAGCACAAGCGGATGTCGACCGTTTGATGCGGTCTCGAGGGCGTCGTCGACAATTGCTTCGTTTCTTGCGGCGTGTGCACACAGGAGATCGAGAATTTGATTAAAGGATGCCCCCGGCTCGTAGGAGGGTAGCCTAACTCCGGTAAAACGCGGTCTAACGACGCGCTGAATCCCCGTGTTGGATTGCTTGCTTTTTGGATCGACGACAGTAGCGAAGCGGGCCACAGAGCATCGAGAGTGATCGCGTGAGTCCGTCCGAGCGCTCGGGCGTCGCGGAAAGGCCATATACATATTTAGCTGGAGCGGACTTGAGGACAAGCTCAAGCTGTGGCGCGGCCGCATGGTGACATTCGTCACAGATGATGAGGCCGTAATCACGAACGAGCTCCTTGGCTATTGGTTCTCCGGTCTGGGGGTCCTTGCCGGATAGCGACTGGAATGAAGCAATGTCGATGAGATGACTTATAGCGGTCTTGCCCCCTCCGATTTGCCCAATGAGCGGAGGCTGCCTTTTGCTGATTCGTCCTTTTGGGGTTCGGACGGGCTCCCTGTTGTCAGTTATGTCGAGAAATCGTTCGAGCTGGGATTTCCATTGGGCAATGAGCGCGGTCTTGGGGACGATAACGAGCGTTGGAAGACCGATAGCAGCAATAAGATAGGCTCCGATGATGGTTTTACCGAAACCCGTCGGTGCAGACATAATTCCGTCTTCATGGCCGAGCATCTGCTCGGCGGCAATTTGCTGTTCAGGGCGAAGCATCCCTTTAAATGCCATCCCAATTGGATTGCCCGATACGCGCTTGTCTGAATAGTGGGCAGAAGCGCCGGCTTCTTGAAGCAACCGCTCAAGTTGAGCCTTGCAGCCTCTGGGAATCGCGACGCAGCCATCTCTAAGTTCACTGAGGTCTATGTACCGCGGTTTGCCGAATACTGATTGATGCATAGATTGCGCCCGGAAGAATTCCGGGTTGGCAAACGTTGCAAGCCTGCGGACTTCCATTTGAGCTGCTGGGCTCAGAGACTTTTCGGGGATGTAGAGCATGTCAGCTTGCGTGACGGGCAGCGATGACGGAAAGTCCCGCGGCGTGAGCGGGAGCCGCTTTCGCGGCCTCTGGGAATGTGGCGCAGTGGTGTTTGCCGTCGCCGTAGCCGCTATTCCATGCGGTCTATTATCGATGCTCTCAATCAGACTTTGCACCGTCACGCGCGGGATTAACTGGATTTGCGAAAGGTAGAGCCATTGATCGGGAAAGGGCTCAAATTGCTCGTCAACAAATACACTGTTCCCTTTTCGCTGCGCTTTTCCTTGAAAGGGTAGCGCTATGAGATTTCCGAAGCCGCCCTCGGGAATGGTGGACTGCGCGGGCAACATTCGGTCAAAAGCTTCGAAGGTGATTGTCTTGTTGAGCATCGCCGCTTCGGCGATAAGGCTGCTTCCAAAATCTCGTGCAGTCTTTGCGCTAGCGAGCTCTAGGAAGAAAAACCAGACATGTGCGCCGTTGCCTGATCTCGATCGTTCAACGGCAGCATCGATTCCATGGCTTTTTGCGACAAGCCGAATGGCATTGGTCGCTTCTTTCCAATCGGCTCCGTCAAAATCGATGACCAGGACTTTTGTGTTGCTGTCACTATCGAGAACATACTGACCTATGACGTCTCGGAGCCTGTCGTCATTGCCTTTGAAATGGTCGATGATCGTGGCATCGCTCAACTCGGGGAAGACGCGGTTGCCGCATTCTGCGCATTTGACTTTCTGATGGCTCGCTTTGGGACAAGTGCCTGACTTCCACTCATTTGCGCAGGCGGGTGCATAGCCGATTCCCCCGTCTTTTCTGCGGTACCCATGAGCGTAAACATCTTTACGACCAGTAAAGAGATTGCGAAAGAGCTCGAGTTTGTCGCGCGCTGGGCTCGCGCTGGTGACGATGCCCTCGGCCTGTGCCCGTTTGTCGAAAGATCTGCCAGCTTTCTCCCATTCTTCGAGCGTTGCGTAACGGATGTCTGGACCGTTGCTGCAGATGACGATTTGACTTTGCGGCTCCGATACGTGAGAGATTGCTTTCTTGAATTGGAATAACGTGTCCCCGATGAGGGCGTATTGATGCGTGACGTTGCTCATGTAAATGCCGTCCTAGTCAGGGTTCATTGAAATGAGGGTACGTTATTTTGGTTGTTGGGGCGCTCGGCTCTTGTTTCGGTTCGGTGATAGTGGAGTGCGGCTCCGTGAGTGGTGTTCGGGTGGCGCCAAAGTGTGTGCGGCTGTTGCGGAATGGGTTTTAGCGGATATGGGGTGGGTTAGAGACAACAGGGAGTTGCCCCCGAATGGGCCGAATGGGCTGGCGGGCAAAAAATGGCAAATATGAGTACTGTTGTTGGAGTAATATCATATCATCTGGAATGAATCTAAGACAATCGCTTGAAATTGGATATAGTCAACCCCCTAAACAGGGCGATTCGGGACGGTATGGGGAGCGGTTTGCGGCCTTTCGACTAAAACGGTCCTGTTCCGCTGCAACTTCTAAAGAAACGCCGGCGCGCCCTGAGTTGGGTGCGCCGGCGTGATGGTTTTGCTGCGGCTGGTAGTACCTCGGTCGCTCGACAGTCCCGGCATGTCCGGCCTTGTCAGACAAACCTTTGTTGGCGCTTGACGTTTGCCCAGATAAAACCTGCCAAAATAAACCTGTCCCTAATTGGCAGGTTGGTAGCGGGGGCAATAGCTGATGGCTATGGCGTCCACGCCTACATGGGTGGCGATGGTGCAGCCGATGGGGCCGGTGCCGGCGTCTACGTAGTCCTGGCCCGCGAGCGCCCGGTTGACGAGCTCCCGCTCCTCGGCGGCGCCGGTCGTGAGCACGCGCACGCTGGAGCCTGGATGTTCGGCCAAAAATGCGAGGCAGTCAGCCATGGTGTTGGCGACGATACGCTTGGCGCCGCGGCCCTTTTTGATGGCCTTGATCTCGCCCGATTTCCACTCCGGCGAAACGGCCAGGCGAATGTTGAGCATTTGGGTGAGCTGGCCGGCGAGTTTAGGTGCGCGGCCGTTCTTAACCAGGTTCTCGAGCGTGCGGGGAATCAGCAACAGGTGCGCGTCGGGCAGCGTCGCGCGGATCTGCGCCTCGGTCTCGTCCAGGCTGCGACCGTCCTCGCGCATGGCGAGCGCGTACTCCACCAGCAGGCCCTCGGCACCCGAGCCGGTGCGCGAGTCGATGCAGCGCACGTCGAGCTCGTGGGTATCGGCTACCAGGCATGCATTGGAATAGCAGGCAGACCACTCGCTGCACAGCGAGATAAAGATGGCGCTGTCATGGCCGTCGGCGAGCACGCGGTCAAAGAGTGCCTTGAACTCGCCGGCGCTCGGCTGCGAGGTGTGCGGCAGCTGCTCGGAGCCTGCCATGCGGGCGACGTACTCCTCGGCGGTGATCTGCACCTGGTCGAGCAGGTCCTCGCCCTCGATAATCACATGCAGCGGAATCACGTAAATGCCGAGCTCTTGGGCGCGGGCGGGGGAGATGTCCGACGTGGAGTCGGTTATGATGGCAAAAGACATAATTGCACCTTTCGTTGGGGCGTTTGCGCGCCGCCTTCTGAGAGCAAAGTGCGACAAGTATAGTAGAGTCGTTCCACATTGCTAGGTTCAATTGTTGAATAGTCAACAGTTTGAAGTGTCGGTGTGGAAATCATCAATTGGGGAAGAGAGGGTGCCAGTGGAGCAGCTGGAGATATGCAAGCGGTCGGTTGTTCTGTTTGATTTCGATGGCACGGTGGCCGATACAGGCCGGGCGGTGATGACCTCGACGCGCAAGACGCTGGCTGCGCGCGGGTTTTCGGAGGTGCAGATGGGTGACCTGCGCCGCATGATCGGGCCGCCCCTGTGGAAGAGCTTTCACGACTTTTATGGCTTCTCGCGCGAGGAGTCGCTTGTGGTGGCCGACGAGTACCGTGCCTTTTTTGATGAGCTGGGACCGGAAGAGTACCCTGTGTTCGATGGAATTTCCGAGCTGCTGGATGGGTTGGCCGCCCAGGGGCATCGCTTGGCCGTGGCGACGTCGCGCATGGAGGCAAAGTGCATCGACATGGTGGGCGAGCTGGGGCTTTCTCAGTTTAAGGCAGTGGTTGGCATGAATCCGCCGCAGGGACGCGAGACCAAGGCCGATTCGGTCCGCGATGCCCTGGCGGCGCTCGGTGCGACGGCGGACGATGCCGTGATGATCGGCGATCGCTTTAACGATGTGGAGGGCGCGCACGCAATGGGCGTGCCGTGCATCGGCATCTATTCGGGTGCGGCGGCGCCGGGGGAGCACGAGGCCGCGGGCGCCGATGCGGTGGTGCACTCGGTGGCCGAGCTTGCTAAACTTTTTGCTATATAAGTATTTGATGTGAGGGGCGGCACACTTGCCCCTTACTGGTAAGGAGGTCGTCCATGAATCAGGTGGAGCAGAGCGTTACCGAGTACGTCGACGAGGTCTGGGAAGATGCCGTCGCCGATATCGAGCGGCTGGTGAGCTATCCGTCCGTGGCGGTTTCTGCCAATGCGGAGCCCGATGCGCCGTTTGGCCGTCCGGTTCGTGACGCGCTCGACTGCGCGCTCGGCATCGCGCAGAAGCTTGGCTACCAGACAAGCGACGACGAGGGTTACGTGGGTATTGCCGATATCCCGGGTCGCGGCGATAAGCAGCTCGCGACCATCTGCCACGTGGACGTGGTGCCCGCCGGCCCCGGCTGGAATACCGATCCGTTTGCGATGGAGCGCCGCGAGGGCTGGCTGCTCGGTCGCGGCGTGATCGACGACAAGGGTCCGGCGGTGCTGTCGCTCTACGCCGGCGCGTACCTGCTCAAGCACGGCATTGTGCCGCGCTACACCTTCCGCGCGCTGCTGGGCTGCGATGAGGAAGTGGGCATGTCCGACGTTCATCACTAGTCTGGAGAACTACGCAGACCCCGACTTTCGTATTTACGCCCGATCGCCGAGTTCCCGGTCTGCAATGCCGAGAAGGGCCAGTTTGGGCGACGTTGTGAGCTCCAAGATCGACGGCGGGCGCATTGTGTCCTGGAGCGGCGCCGAGGCGAGCAACGCCATTCCGTCGCAGTCTATCTGCGAGCTTGCGATTGCCGCCGATGAACTGCCGGCGCCGGTCGAGAACGCTGACCGCCTGGAGATCACAGCACTCGATAACGGGCATGCGCAGATTTTCGCCCACGGTATTGGTGGCCATGCCTCGATGCCCGAGGGCACTATCAATGCCGTCGGTCTGATCGTGGCGTATCTGCGCGAGGCCGAGGACACGTTTGGCGCCCGTGACGAGCGCCTGCTGACGCCTGCCGAGCACGAGTTCGTCAAGTTCCTGGCCTTTGTGCATGCGGACGCCTATGGTCGCGGCCTGGGTATCGATGCGACGAGTCCGGCGTTTGGCCCGCTTACCTGCAACGCTGGCGTCATCCGCGTGGCGGATGGCCATATTGAGCAGGTCATCGACGTGCGCTTCCCCGACAGCACGAGTGCTGATACCATCCGCGAGCAGCTCGATCCGCTCGTGGGCCGTTTTGGCGTGACGTGCCGTGTGGGTCGTGCGAAGGTGCCGTTCTCGGTCTCTGCCGACGATCCGGCCGTAAAGGCGCTTATTGATACCTATAACGAGTTTACGGGCAAGCATGCTGAGCCCTTTGCCATGGGCGGCGGCACGTACGCGCGCAACTTTGCCCGCGCCGTCTCGTTTGGCCCCGAGGAGACCGGTCTGGAGCTGCCCGAGTGGGGCGGCCAGATGCACGGTCCCAACGAGTGCGCCAACGAGGAACAGCTCAAGCAGGCGCTCAAGATTTATATCGTGGCGATCTTACGTTTGAACGAGCTTGAGCTTTAAGGCTGCGGCGTTTTAACAACTTAGCACCCCTTTCGTCCGGGCTTTTTAAGTTGCGGTGGAATAGTTCCTAGAATGGGCCATTTGATGGCCAAGCAGGAACTATTTCACCGCAACTTTGTTTTTATTGGTGTAAAAGGCGGGCCATGCTTGGTGGCGGGTTTGTTATTCGTTTGTAAAGCCGAGCCGCGCTTGCGGTAAGGGTCTATCAGATGCCCGTAATAAAGCGCAGCTGACGCGGGCGCTGCCCGATCGAGACCGTATCTTTCCAAACAGCAAAGCGGGCAGGGTGCCCGCGAGTCGCTTGTATGAAAGGAAGATCATGCTCGATCAGGCTTATTCTCGTCGTCAGTTCCTCGGCCTCGCTGGTGGTCTTGCCAGCATCGTCGGTCTCGGTCTCGTTGGTTGCGGCGGCTCCAACGCCGCCAACACCGCTGCTGAGGGCAGCGCCGCTGCTGCCGAGTCCGTCTCCGGCGAGGTGACCTACGACGGCGCCTCCTCGTTCCAGGCTCTCGTCGAGGCTGCTGCCGAGAAGTTTATGGATGCCAATCCCGACGTCTCCGTCTCCGGTTCGGGCAACGGTTCGGGCAAGGGCCTGACCGCTGTTGCCGCCGGCACCGTTACTATCGGTAACTCCGACGTCTTCGCCGAGACCAAGCTCGAGGCCGATCAGGTCAAGAGCCTCGTCGATCACGAGGTCGCCGTCGTGGGCATGGCCCCTGTCGTCTCCAAGAACGTCAAGGTCGATGATCTGTCCCTCGAGCAGCTCAAGGGCATCTTCTCCGGCCAGATCACCAACTGGAAGGAGGTCGGCGGCGACGACGCCAAGATCGTCGTCCTCAACCGCAAGGCAGGCTCCGGCACCCGCGCCACCTTCGAGGCCGCCGTCTTTGGCGACGAGGCCGTCGACTTTAAGGGCGACGCCGAGCTCGACAAGTCCGGCGACGTCCAGACCCAGATGGCCAGCACCGACAACGCCATCTCCTACCTCGACTTCTCGCACTTCGACGACTCCAAGTTCAACGCCATCAAGGTCGAGGGCGTCGAGCCCAAGAGCGCAAACGTTACCGACGACTCCTTTAAGATCTGGGCGACCGAGCACATGTACTGCTCCAAGGACGCCGACGAGGCCACCACGGCCTTCCTGGAGTTCATGCTTTCCGACGACGTCCAGGGCAAGCTCGTCGAGGAGCAGGGCTTTATCCCCGTCTCTGCCATGAAGGTCGTCAAGGACGCCAGCGGCAAGGTATCCGCTAAATAAGTAATCGCCCCGGAAAGGTTTGCAATGGCAAAACAGCTGCCAAAGCGCGACCTTGAGAACGTGGGCCTGGGCGTCACGGGCGCGTGCGTAGCGCTCGTGACGCTTGTCGTTGCCGCGCTCATCTTTATCGGTCGCCCAAAAGGGCCTCTCGGCTTTTTTCAAGGACGCGTCTCGATCGTCGAGTTTTTTACCGGACCAAGTGGGACCTGGCCAACACGGCCGAAAACGGCCTGCCCTACACTGGCGCCCTGCCCCTGATCGTCACCTCGTTTGCGGTCATGGTGCTCTCCACGCTCATCGCACTGCCCATCGCCATCGGCTCTGCCATCTTTGCGGTCGAGATTCAGCCTAAGTTTGGCTCCAAGGTCTTTCAGCCGCTTATTGAGCTTTTGACCGGCATTCCCTCGGTCGTCTTTGGCCTCATCGGTTTTCACGTGGTCGTCGGCCTTATGAAGAGCGTTTTCCACGTGAGCACAGGCCTGGGTATCTTGCCCGGCGCCATCGTGCTGGCCGTCATGATTCTGCCGACGATGACCACGCTTTCGGTCGATGGCCTGCGCGCCGTGCCCGATAGCTACCGCCAGGGTTCGCTCGCGCTGGGCTACACCCGCTGGCAGACCATCTGGCACGTGGTGCTCAAGTCCGCCATGCCGTCGCTCATGACCGCAGTCATCCTTGGCATGACCCGCGCCTTTGGCGAGACGCTCGCCGTGCGCATGGTCATTGGCGGCATCGAGGCCATGCCGACGTCGCTGCTGTCGCCGGCGTCCACCATCACCACCACGCTCACCACGTCCATGGCGGTCTATGCCGAGGGCTCGGCCCAGGACGACGTCCTGTGGGCGCTCGGCCTGCTGCTGATGGGCATGAGCCTCATCTTTATCCTGATCATCCACCTTATCGGCCGCAAGGGGGCGAAGGCTCGTGGCTAGCACGCGCATCCACATCGACGAGGCGAGACTCGGGCGTGTCCAAAAGCAGGACTGCATCGCCACGGGCGTGCTGACGGCGATTGTCGCCATCGTCATGCTTATCGTCGTCTCCATGGTGGCCTACATCCTGTTCGAGGGTATCTCGACGCTGTTCCAGCCGGGCTTTCTCACGCAGCCCGCACGCGCCAACGGAACGCAGGGCGGCGTGCTCTACCAGCTGTTCGACTCGTTCTATCTGCTGCTGATCACCCTGATCATCTCGGTGCCCATTAGCCTGGGCGGCGCGGTCTTTTTGGTTGAGTACGCGCCCGATGGGCCCATCCGCGACATCGCCTCCACCGCCATCGAAACGCTGTCCTCGCTGCCCTCCATTGTCGTGGGCATGTTCGGCTTTCTGGTGTTCTCGGTGCAGCTGGGCTGGAAGTACTCCATCATCTCCGGCGCCGTCGCGCTCACCATGTTCAACATCCCCATCCTGGTGCGCGTGATCCAGCAGGCACTCGAGGACGTGCCGCAAGCCCAGCGCGATGCGTGCCTGGCCATGGGACTCACCCGCTGGGAGGCCACGCTGCACATTCTGATTCCCGAGGCCATGCCCGCCATCGTGACCGGCATCGTGCTTTCGGCCGGCCGTGTCTTTGGCGAGGCCGCGGCGCTGCTCTTTACCTCGGGCATGAGCTCGCCGGTTCGCCTGAACTTCTTGAGCTTTAACCTGTCGAGCCCCACCTGCGCCTGGAACGTGTTCCGTCCCGGCGAGTCGCTGGCCGTGCACATCTACAAGATCTATGGCGAGGGCAGCCCCGAGGCCCAGCAGATCGTCTGGGGCACCGCGGCACTGCTGATGATTTGCGTGCTGCTGTTTAACGTAGTCGCCCGTATCGTGGGCAAGCAACTGGCAAGGAGGATGACGGCCGAATGAGCGAGATGAATGCGACGCCCGCAACCGATGCGGCCACGTCCGAGACCCAGGACTTTCTGTCGAGTGTGGGGGAGAGCGAGAAGCACGTGCGCGTGAGCGGCAAGGCCGTGAGCGACGAGGTCGTGCTCTCCACCAAGGACGTCAACGTGTACTATGGCGACCACCATGCGCTGCACGACACGTCGCTCGACTTCCACAAGGGGTGAGATCGCGGCGCTCATCGGGCCTTCGGGCTGCGGCAAGTCGACCTTCTTGCGCAGCCTCAACCTGATGAATCGCGAGATTCGCGGCTGCCGCGTGGAGGGCGAGATCAGCTACCGCGGACGCAACGTGAACACCAAGACCGAGAATACCTACGAGCTGCGCCGGTCCATTGGCATGGTGTTTCAGCAGCCCAACCCCTTCCGCAAGTCCATTCGAGACAACATCACGTTTGCGCCCAAGCGCCACGGCATCACCGACCGCGACGAGCTCGATCGCATGGTCGAGGAAAGCCTGCGCGGTGCGGCCCTGTGGGACGAGGTCAAGGACAAGCTCGACAAGAGCGCCTACGCGCTTTCGGGCGGTCAGCAGCAGCGTTTGTGCATCGCGCGCACGCTGGCACTCAACCCCGACGTAATCCTGTTTGACGAGCCCTGCTCGGCGCTCGACCCCATCTCGACGCTGGCGATCGAGGACCTCATGTCGTCGATCGTGGCCGACCGCGCCATCGTCATCGTGACGCACAACATGGAGCAGGCGTCGCGCGTGTCCAACCGCACGGCGTTTTTCTACATGGGCGATATGGTCGAGTACGACGAGACCGACGAGATTTTCCAACGGCCCAAGGATAAGCGGCTGAATGATTACCTCACCGGCATGTTCTCCTAGTCCGGGACATGCTTGAGGCCCGCGGCGGCCACGGTTGCCGCGGGGCTGATTGGAGAGGCGGGTCATCTCTTGCGGGAGATGGCCCGCCTTTTTGCGTCGCGTGCTGGTGCGCTTGCCCAAAACCACCACAAAGGTGCCTGTCCCCTTTGTGGTGGTTTTCGCTATCATGGACAACGTTGAATTTCTACGAAGGAGCAGGGCATATGGCGATTCTTTTGGGATGCGATTCCGTCAGCCTAGAGTTTCCCACCAAGCATATTTTCGATAGCGTTACGCTCGGCGTGGGCGAGGGCGACCGTATTGGTATTGTCGGTAAAAACGGCGACGGTAAGTCGACGCTGCTGAGCGTGCTCGCCGGCACGTTGGAGCCCGACGACGGCCGCGTGACGCACCGCCGCGACACGACGATTGGATTGCTCGGCCAAAAGGATAACCTGGTCGATACCGACACCGTGCATCATGCCGTCGTGGGCGACACGCCCGAGTATGAGTGGGCGTCGAGTCCGCGTACGCGCCAGATCCTCGCCGGCCTCATCAGCGATGTACCCTGGGAGGGCATGGTGGGCGAGCTCTCGGGCGGTCAGCGCCGTCGCGTGGACCTCGCGCGCCTGCTGATCGGCGACTACGACGTGCTCATGCTCGACGAGCCCACCAACCACCTGGACATGCGCACCATCAACTGGCTTGCGCGTCACTTAAAGGCCCGCTGGCAGCGCGGCCAGGGCGCCATGCTCGTGGTCACGCACGACCGCTGGTTCTTGGACGAGGTCTGCACCAGCATGTGGGAGGTCCACGACGGCCAGGTAGATCCCTTCGAGGGCGGCTACTCGGCATATATCCTGCAGCGCGTGGAGCGCGACCGCATGGCCGCCGTTACCGAGGAGCGCCGTCGCAACATGGCGCGCAAGGAGCTCGCGTGGCTGAGCCGCGGCGCCCAGGCGCGTTCCACCAAGCCCAAGTTTCGCGTTGAGGCTGCTCGCGAGCTGATCGCCGACGTACCGCCCGTGCGTGACGAGCTGGAGCTCAAGCGCCTTGCCGTGAGCCGCCTAGGCAAGCAGGTCATCGATGTCATCGACGTGGATGCCGGCTATGCGGATACCGATGGTGCGCCCAAGCAGGTGCTCACCGATGTGACCTGGCTCATCGGCGCGGGCGACCGCTATGGTCTTTTGGGCGAGAACGGCGCCGGCAAGTCGACCTTGCTCGACGTGATCCAGGGCAAGATTGAGCCCACGCGCGGCCGTGTGAAGATTGGCCAGACGGTGCGCTTTGGCGTTCTGTCGCAGCAGCTCGAGGAACTCGAGCCCTACATGGGTGACACGATCCGCGAGGTGCTCGGCAACTATAAGAAGTACTACGTCATCGACGGCAAGGAGACTTCGCCCGAGAAGCTTTGCGAGCGCCTGGGCTTTACGACACAGCAGCTCTGGAGTCGCATCGGCGATCTTTCGGGCGGCCAGCGCCGTCGCCTGTCGCTGCTGCTGACGATCCTGGACGAGCCCAACGTGCTTATCCTGGACGAGCCCGGCAACGACCTGGATACCGACATGCTCGCGATTGTCGAGGACCTGCTCGACGGCTGGCCCGGCACGCTGATCCTGGTGACGCACGACCGCTTCTTGATGGAGCGCGTGACCGACCAGCAGTGGGCGCTGCTCGACGGCCACCTGACGCATATGCCCGGCGGCGTGGACCAGTACCTGCGCCTGTGCAACGCTACCGCCGAGGGCGAGCCCGTGGGTGCGCCGAGCGCCAAGACCGGCACGTTTGACACCGGTGCCGCGGCGGCTGCGGCCGAAAAGCCCAAGTCGAGCGGCCAGCCCAATGGCCTTTCCAACGCCGAACGCCAGAAGCTTCGCCGCGAGGTGAGCTCGCTCGAGCGCAAAATGGAGACGCAGCGCGCCCGCGTTGAGGAGGCCGAGGCAGCAATGGCCCAGGTCGATCCCACCAACTACACGGCGCTGGGCGAGCAGCAGGCAAAGATCGACGAGGCCCACGCCGCCATGGACGAGTTGGAGATGGCGTGGCTCGAGGCGAGCGAGAAGCTCGAGGGCGAGGAGTAGGCGAGGATGATCAAGGCCGCGTTTTTCGATATCGACGGTACGCTGCTGAGCTTTAAGACCCATCGGATTCCGGCGTCGGCGCAGCAGGTGCTCGACAGCTTTCGCGAGCAGGGGATCGCGTGCGTGATCGCCACGGGCCGTCCGACCTACCAGATGCCGGACTGGCTGTTCGACCTGGGCTGGGATGCGTACATCACGCTTTCGGGTCAGCACTGTTTTGATGCCAAGGGCGTTTACCGCAGCTGCCCGATCGATTCGGACGACGTCGCGGCGATTGTGGACCAGGTGGCGCAGGGGCGCTACGACTCGCTGTGCATGCAGGGCGAGAATTCGTTTGTGAACCGCCTGTCCGAGCGCGTGGTGACGGCTGGCAGTAACGCGGGGATTGTCTACCATGAGGAGCCGTTTGAGCACGCCTTTGACGCGCCGGTCTACCAGTTTTGCGCCTTTGTTGATCCGGCCGACGAGCATATCGTGACCGATTCCGTGTCGCATTCGCTCACTACGCGCTGGTGCGATCTGTTCTGCGATATTATTCCCGCTAACGGCGGCAAGGACCTGGGCGTGGCGGCGACGCTGGAGCGCTTGGGCATCGACGCGAGCGAGGCGATCGCCTTTGGCGACGGCGAGAACGACCTGTCGATGTTCTCGGCCGTGGGCACAAGTGTGGCCATGGGCAACGCGCAGGATACCGTGAAGGCCGCGGCGACCTACGTTACGACCGCCGTAGACGACGACGGCATTTACAGCGCCGCCAAGCACTTTGGGCTACTGTAGCTGCGGCCGGCACTTAGGGACGTTCCTTTTCTGCCGGCAGCTGGGGACACTCCTTGCGGGGCGTCCCCATTTTGTTTTCGTCCCGCATGTTTTGTGAAACACGGCTAACTTTTAGGCAAAGTAGTAAGACATGGGCAACTTTTGCGGTAAAGTAAATCAGGCAAAAGTATCCAAAGGCTAACTAGAAGCCATCGCGAAAGGCGGCCCATGGCCCTGCGTGAATCCGGAGAAGACTATCTCGAATCGATCTACGTTCTATCGGAACGTCAGGGCATCGTGCGCTCGATCGACGTTGCGGAGTACCTCGGCGTAACCAAGGCGAGCGTTTCCAAGGCCATGGCGACGTTGGAAAGCAACGGCTATGTCGAAATGGGCAAGCGCGACGTTCATCTGACGGAGCGTGGTCTGGAGGTCGCTCGCCAAATGTGGGAGCGTCACTGCTTTTTCGTGGGGCTGCTGGAGGATGCGGGTGTTTCGGCTGAGGTCGCGTCGCAAGAGGGCTGCCACATGGAGCACTGCCTGAGCGAGGAAAGCTTCGAGAAGTTGAGGGCGATGCTGGGACGGGACAGCGACCGGGACCAGTAGCCCCGCCAACCAAGTCCAACTCAGACAAGGAACCCCGCCAGCAAGCGATGCCCAAGAACCGCCAGCAACGTTACCGCAGGCCGGGACCGGGCTTGGTTTTTGAAAACACTCCGCAGACCAGAAGCGCCCCCGTTCGTAGCTCCGAAGGAGCAGAACGGGGCGCTTCATTGGTCGAGGACGTTTTCAAAACCAAGCCCGGTCCCGGCCGGAGGGACCACAGGCGCTACAGGTTCTTGACACCCATCGCGCGCATGGCGTTCAGGATAGCGATGATCGCCACGCCCACGTCGCCAAAGACGGCAAGCCACATATTGGCGATACCCAGCGCTGCCAGCACAAGGATCAGCAGCTTAATGCCCAGCGCAAAGATTATGTTCTGCCAAACAATCGACATGGTCTTGCGCGCCACGCGGATCGCGCGGGAAATGTTGGACGGCTTGTCGTCCATCAGCACCACGTCGGCGGCCTCGATCGCGGCGTCGGAGCCCATGGCGCCCATGGCAATGCCCACATCGGCGCGCGTAAGCACAGGAGCGTCGTTGATACCGTCGCCGACAAAGGCGAGCTTGCCCTTGCCACTTTCGGCCGCGAGTAGCGCCTCAACGCGCTCGACCTTGTCGCCCGGCAGGAGCTGCGCGTGGAACTCGTCGAGACCGAGTTGCTTGGCCACAGACGCTGCAACCTCCTCGCGGTCGCCCGTGAGCATGACGGTGCGGTTGATACCGGCGGCATGCAGGTCGCGAATCGTTTGCTCCGCATCGGCCTTAACGGTGTCTGCAATCACGATGTGGCCGGCGTACACGCCGTCAACGAGCACGTGGAGGATCGTGCCGACAACCTCACAGTCCGGTGCTTCAACGCCGGCCGCGGCGAGCATCTTGGCGTTGCCAACGACGACGTGCTTGCCGTCGATGGTTGCCGTCACGCCGTGGCCCGCGTCGTTGGCGGAGTCGCTCACGCGCTTGGGGTCGACCTCGCCCTGGTAGGCGTCGCGCACGGACTGCGCGATGGGGTGATCGAAGAACGACTCAGCAAGGGCTGCGACTTCGAGCAGCGACTGCTCGGTATAGCCAGCCTCGGGGTGCACCGCGACGACTGAGAACGTGCCGTTGGTGAGGGTGCCCGTTTTGTCGAAGACGATGGTGTCCACGTCGGCGAGCGTCTCGAGGTAGTTGGAGCCCTTGATGAGAACGCCCAGCTTGGACGCGCCGCCGATGCCGCCAAAGAAACTCAACGGTACGCTGATCACGAGGGCGCACGGGCAGCTGACGACCAGGAAGGTCAGGCCGCGCAGGATCCAATCGGACCAAGCGCCAGTCACCAGGCCGCCGCCAAGCGCGAGCACCGCGGCAGCGCCAGTGACGGCGGGGGTGTAGACGCGGGCAAAGCGCGTGATGAAGTTCTCGGTGCGCGCCTTCTTTTCGCTGGCATTCTCCACGAGCTCCAGAACACGCGCGACGGTTGACTCGCCAAAGGGCTTGGTGGTGCGCACGTGGATGAGGCCCGTCATGTTGATGCAGCCGCTGATGATATCGTCGCCGGTCTTGGCGGGCGGGGGACTGACTCGCCCGTGAGCGCGGCGGTGTCGAGCTGGGTTTCGCCCTCGACG
>ENA-OQKR01000385-OQKR01000385.1-human-gut-metagenome-genome-assembly--contig:-NODE-385-length-18693-cov-2.855165_pt1 | contig 18693 bp, 20 predicted proteins | sample MGYA00242803_ERZ504806 | MGnify/ENA primary metagenome ERZ504806 (study PRJEB26092, sample SAMD00036399) | human gut metagenome | host: Homo sapiens | study: EMG produced TPA metagenomics assembly of...
CAGAGGGCTTTTTGGAAAAGGATTTTTTCGATTTGTTTTTTTTCGACAGGGTTGGTTAATCTTTTTTTTTTGGTGTTTAGTGTTTTGTAGTCATTTGTTTTTTTATACTTTACAGGAAAAAAAGGCAGCTGCTTTTCATTGCAATGTATATCCCATCTGTTCTGGCGATATATTCAGGTAATACGATCAGTTATGATGAAAATGGCCATGGTTACACATATTTATTTTCTTTACCCGTAAATAAAAAAATATATGTCAGAGAAAAATATATTTTTTCCTTTATCATGACAGCATGTGGATGGTGCATTGGAATGATCTGTGCAGGAATTATGGTACTCATAAATCCTGAAGAGGTGTTTGATCTGGAAATGCTGGCAATGGAGTTGATCACATTTTTTGTATTTCAGGCAATTGCGGGAATTATGATCGCGATCAGGATAAGGTTCGAAGGAGAGAAAGGGCGAATTGTGCTGCCAATCGCAATTTTAATTATTTTTGCGATTTGTTATACAATTAGATCTTTTGTGAAGACTAACTTGGGATTAAAAGAAAGTATTCTGCATATGATAGGGGGAATAGGGGATTTTGAAATCGGGATTGCCCTCATTGTGCTAAGTCTGCTTATATGGTTTGCTTCGTATAAGTATAGTATGAGCGCTATGAAGAAGAAAGAGTTTTAAGATAGGTGTGGCAAAAATGATCCATTAAAAATAATGATTATAAAGATGTAATAGCTACCAAAAATATGAGAAAAACTTTGTGAAAAAATAGGATTGTATTTCGTAAGAGTCCCTTGTAAAATAACGGACAAGGATGAAAAGAAAAGGAGAATATCTTAAGTAGTCAAATTTATTGACTAATATGATTAAATGTGTTTGAATATACTCAAAGTAGTAAATTGTTATGAACACATCAAATATCACAAATTATAAGCCAAAAGATTTTGCTGAACTGTTAGGTGTATCTGTAAAAACATTACAGCGTTGGGATAGAGAAGGAACTCTAAGGGCAAACCGAACTCCAACTGATAGACGTTATTACACTTATGACCAATATCTGCAATTCAAAGGAATAAGTACTGAAGATGACCAACGTCAGGTGGTTATTTATGCCAGGGTATCTACAAGAAATCAAAAAGATGATTTACAAAACCAGGTTGCATTTTTACGACAGTTTTGTAATGCCAAAGGTATTATTGTAGACCAGTGTATTGAAGATTATGGAAGTGGCCTTAATTACAATCGTAAAAAGTGGAACGAATTATTAGATGAAGTGATGGAACAAAAAATCAAAACCATAATCGTAACTCACAAAGATAGATTTATCAGATTTGGTTACGACTGGTTTGAAAAATTTTGTGCGAAATTCAATACGACCATCGTGGTAGTGAACAATGAAGAACTATCACCACAAGAAGAACTCGTGCAGGATATTGTTTCAATACTCCAGGTGTTCTCTTGCAGGTTGTACGGACTTCGTAAGTATAAAAAACAAATAGAAAGGGATGTGGAAATTGCTAAGGAGCTTCAAGACGGAAATAAATCCGGCAGAGGAACAGAAAGTCAAGATTCACAAGACGATAGGAACTTGTAGATTCATTTATAATTTCTATCTTGCCCATAATAAAGAACTTTACGACAACGGTGAAAAGTTTATGAGCAGTAACAGGTTTAGAGTCTGGCTTAACAATGAATATCTTTCTGAGCATCCGGAGTATTCGTGGATCAAGGAAGCTTATTCAAAAGCAGTAACACAGTCAGTAAATAATGGACAAACTGCTTTTACAAGATTTTTCAATCACGAGAGTGCTTTTCCTAAGTTCAAAAAGAAAGGCAGATCTGATGTGAAGATGTATTTCGTAAAGAATAATCCAAAGGATTGTCGTTGCGAAAGGCATAGAATCAATATTCCGTCACTTGGTTGGGTCCGTATCAAAGAAAAAGGATATATTCCAACAACTAAAGACGGATATGTGGTTAAAAGCGGCACGGTCTCAATGAAAGCTGACAGATACTATGTTTCAGTTCTTGTAGAAATTTCTGATAACAAGATTGCTGATAATTCCAATGCAGGAATTGGCATAGACCTGGGATTAAAGGATTTTGCCATTGTTTCTAATGGTAAGACTTATAAGAACATCAACAAGTCAGCAAGACTGAAAAAGCTTGAGAAACAACTTATTCGGGAACAGAGATGTCTCTCCCGAAAGTATGAAAATCTAAAGAAAGGAGAAGTCACTCAAAGGACGAATATACAAAAACAAAAACTTAAGGTACAAAAACTTCATCATAAGATAGATAATATCCGTACTGATTACATTAACAAGACAATCGCTGAGATAGTGAAGACCAAGCCATCTTATATAACGATCGAGGACTTAAATGTAACTGGTATGATGAAGAATCGACATCTTTCGAAAGCAGTTGCATCACAAAAGTTTTATGAATTTAGAACAAAGCTTCAAATCAAATGCAATGAAAATGGGATCGAACTTCGAGTAGTAGATAGATGGTATCCATCATCTAAAACCTGTCACTGCTGTGGCGCTGTCAAAAAAGATTTAAAGCTTTCAGATAGAATATTCAAATGCAGTTGCGGTTATGTCGAAGACAGAGATCTCAATGCTGCACTTAATTTGAGAGATGCACTAACTTACGAAGTTGCATAACTAAAACGCAAACGTGAGTATGTACCGAAGGCTATTTTCGGGAATTTACGACTGTGGAGTGTACAAGAACTTGTGAGTAGATATGATTTCGGTCAATCAAAAACATACACGGTGAAGCAGTAAGTAGAACTCGTGAGAGTCTACGTTATCTCGATGCGAGTATATTTACACACATTTTGAGTGGCAGATTCTTATGGGAACTAATGAAAAAGATATGACTGCCGGATCTCCCGGAAAACTGATTATAACTTTTGCCATACCAATGATGCTTGGAAATATTTTTCAGCAGTTTTATACAATGGCAGACACCATGATCGTCGGACAAGTGGTAGGAGTTAAAGCACTGGCGGCAGTAGGTGCCGGAGATTGGCTGGTATGGCTGGTGTTGGGGATCATGACAGGTATCACACAGGGTTTTTCTATTCTTGTATCTCAGTATATGGAGCAAGGGAAAGGAAAATCTGAAATGTGCAGTAGCGAAAAGCTATATCATGACAGCATTACTGTCTGTGGTCGTACTCGCAGTAAGTGAAGGTACAGTTTATCATGTTCTTTATTTTTACAGACACCGGATAATGTCATTAATCTGACAATGCTATATTTGCGGCTGATCTTTGCGGGAATCCCGATCATAGCTGCTTATAATATATTTGCAGCGATCCTTCGGGCACTTGGAAACAGCAGATCTCCGTTGATCGCAATGACAGTGGCAGCAGTGATCAATGTGGGACTGGATCTGTTATTTGTGGCGGTTTTTGGCTGGGGTATTGCCGGAGCAGCAGTGGCAACCGTTATCGCACAGGGATTTTCAGCCTTGTACTGTTTGATCGTATTACGTAAAATCCCGGATATCCGCCTGGAAAAGAAGGACTTTTACAGGCAGCCCTCTATGAGCCTGCGGCTTTTGGAACTGGCGGTTCCTCTTGCGATACAGAATGTGATCATCTCCGTGGGAGGACTTGTGGTACAGTATGTGATCAATGGATTTGGTTTTCTGTTTGTGGCGGGATTTACGGCATCGAACAAGCTGTATGGGGTTTTGGAGATGGCTGCCATTTCATATGGATATGCTATTACAACCTATGTGGGCCAGAATCTTGGTGCAAAAAATACCAGAGGATTCGAAAAGGCGTGCGCAGCGGCACTTATATGGCAGTGCTCACTTCGGCTTTCATTTCCGGCATGATGGTACTGTTTGGACGTAATGTACTGTCCCTGTTTGTATCCGGTGAACCGGATCAGTACCCGACAGGTATTGGATATAGCATATAAGTATTTGTTTATTATGGCTGTCTTTTTGTGGGTGCTGTATCTGCTGTATGTGTATCGTTCCGCTATCCAGGGCCTGGGTAATACTTTGATTCCGCTTGCCAGCGGCATTGCAGAATTTATAATGCGTGTCAGTGTTGCGCTGCTGCTGCCAAAACTGATCGGCGAAGATGGAATATACTATGCAGAGATCTGTGCATGGAGCAGCGCAGCTGTTTTATTATTCGTAAGTTATATGATCATTATACGGAAATATAAAGAAGTCACCGTTCATACATAATGTTATTTACTTAAGAGATTTATAATAATACAGGCAGAAAATATCCGGGTTTCACTATGAAATGTTCAGATATTTTATATTTGACAAAAAACTATTTATATAAAAAGAAAAGTATGATATTATAATATTTATTCATTGCAACTATGAAAATTGAATAGTCAGAAGGGTGTACAAAGTACTTAATAAGGAATCTGGTGAAATGCCAGAACAGCCACCGCTACTGTGACAGGGACGAAAACCAAAATATCACTGGAGAGATCCGGGAAGATGGTAAGTAGGAAGAACTGGAGTCAGGAGACTTGCCTTTTTGACAGAAGAATTCTGATTCGGATGGGATACAGAAGGAATAAGCTCTGCTTGAGGTAGAGGTTTGTTTTTTGTGCTGATATGATGCTGGATCATATCAGCTTTTTTTATTTTAACCGAATAAACAGATGAAAAATGAGGAGAGATGAAGATGGGAAAAGTAATTGCAAAGCGTTTTATATTTATGATTCCGGTAGTGCTGGCGGTTACATTTATTATTTTTATGCTGAGTTTTATATCGGCAGGTGATGCTGCCAGAGTGCTGGCGGAGAAAAAATACGAGCATCCGTCACCGGAGCAGATAGAAGAAGTACGGCATGAGGAAGGACTGGATCAGCCGGTGCTGGTACAATACGGGAAATGGCTGGATCAGGCACTTCATGGCGATTTTGGAAAATCATATTCTACCAGAAAACCGGCTTTTGAGGAATTAAAAAGATATTTTCCACAGACATTTAAACTGGCAGTTACTTCGTTTTTATTGTTGATGATCGTATCAGTCCCTCTTGGAATTTTGTCGGCAATTTACGAAAACAGAGTTCTGGATAAAGTCATTCGCATTTTGTCGTCCCTCAGTGTATCTATGCCGTCTTTCTGGATCGGTCTGATGCTGCTATATATATTTGGAGTAAAGCTAAAAGTGATTTCCGTGATCGGAGGAGATGCCGGAGGCATCCCGATTCTCGCGGCATTTGCCATGGATATCAGTTTTTTTGGAATTATGACGAGATTGATCCGTACCAATATGATACAGGTGCTGAAGCAGGATTACATACGTGCCAGCAGAGCCAAGGGATTGTCATCTGTAAATGTAATTTTGCGTCATGGTCTGAAAAATATTCTGATTCCTGTGCTGACACGTCTGGTATCAATTGTGATCGGTTTTTTCTGTGGCTCAGCTGTGATAGAAAGTATTTTTTCAATTCAGGGAATCGGAAATCTGGCATTGAAATCCGTGATCTCAAAAGACACTCCAGTGCTGCAATGTTTTATCTTTATTCTGGCTGTTGGCATTGTAGTATTAAATTTTCTTGTGGATATCGCCTATTCTGCGATTGACCGGCGAATCCAGTTAAAGTAAAGGAGAGATCATAGAATGGGAAGCAGAAGAAAGCAGAAAACAGAAAAAAGCATGATCCAGAATCTGTACTGGAAACAGGTATTCCGGTCACCAAAACAAAAATAGGATTGATGGTGGTCATAATTTTTGTATTGGCAGCATTTTTGCACCTGTACTGGCGCCACATGATCCACTACTTGTGGATGTTTCGATAAAATTAAAGAATCCGTCGGCGGCATACCCTTTAGGTACGGATCAGCTGGGACGATGTATTTTATCAAGACTTCTCTGGGGCAGCCGGTATTCACTGAGCTATAGCTTTACGGTGCTTCTGATCACCGTATGTGTCGGGGTGCCGATCGGACTGTTTGCCGGATATGTAGGTGGAAAAATCGATTCGATAATTATGAGGATCATTGATGTATTTATGGCTATGCCGGTCTTTATTGTTGCACTTGCCATTGCAGGAACCGTAGGAGCCAGCGGCGCTCATCTGATCCTGTCCTTATCGGTCGTATCCTGGGCAGAATATGCAAGGCTTGCCCGTGCATTGACACTTCAGGAAAAAAATAAAAATTATATGACCGCACTAAAAGCCGGAGGCTGCGGCCACGCAAGGATCATATTCAGACATGTATTGAGAAATATCCTGCCATCTGTGATCGCACTGGCAACAATGGAAATCGGTTCGATCATTCTGTCAATTGCCGGTTTTTCCTTTATCGGCCTTGGTGTGCAGGCACCGACACCGGAATGGGGGATCATGCTTAGTGACAGTAAAAGTTATATCCAGACTTATCCAAGACTGATGTTTTATCCGGGTATACTGATCATGATCATTGTTCTGGCATTTAATTATCTGGGGGAGGGAATACAGAATGGAACAGACAAAAAATGATGTTCTAAAGGTAAAAAGATTACATGTGGAGTTTCAGACCTCTCACGGAATGGTTCATGCAGTAAAAGATGTCAGCCTGGAAGTAAAGCGCGGAAGGATCCATGCCCTGGTGGGAGAAAGCGGAAGCGGCAAGTCAGTTACCTCTCTGACGATCATGAATCTGCTTGCAGGAAATGGAAAGGTGATATCCGGAGATGTGACACTGAACGAAAAGAGTCTTCTGAAGTTATCAGGAAAAGAAAAACGACAGTTATACGGAGACAGGATCGGAATGATCTTTCAGGATCCGACCGCTGCTCTTGACCCGCTTTTTACAGTTGAACAACTGCTTCTGGAAGGACTGAGGAAACATCGCAGAATGAGCAAAAAACAGGCAAGGGAAGCTGCATTGGAAAGTCTGCGGATGATGAATCTGCGTGATCCGGAAGAACTGATGAAGAAAAAACCTTACGAATTGTCTGGTGGTATGTGCCAACGTGTTATGATCGCCATTGCCATGTCCATGAAACCGGATTATCTGATTGCAGATGAGCCGACGACAGCATTGGATGTAACCGTACAGAAGCAGATCCTGGAAGAAATCTATCAGCTATCCAGGAAAGAAAATCTGGGTGTGTTATTTATTACGCATGATTTGGGTGTGGTGGCAGAGATCGCAGATGATGTTTCGATCATGAAAGACGGCGAAATAGTGGAAAACGGAACAGTTGAAGAGATTTTTTATCATCCGCAGCATTCATATACAAAAAAACTGCTGGATGCAGTTTTATAGGGGAAAAGTATGAGTACGTTGTTAAAGACAGAACATTTAAAAAAATATTATGGCAAGAAAAAAAATTGTGAAGGCAGTGGATGATGTAAGTCTGGAAATCCATGCAGGATCATCCATGGCTCTGATCGGTGAAAGTGGAAGTGGTAAAACTACATTCGGAAAGCTGATCGCCGGCCTGGAGAAACCTACAGATGGAAAATTCTGGTTTCAGGGACAGGAAATGCAGGATTTGTCTGAAAAGCAGTTTCGTCCATATCGCAAGAATCTTCAGATGGTCTTTCAAAGCAGTAGCGGGGTATTTGATCCCGGTTATACCATTGGAGAAAATATTTTGGAAATTTTGAAATTACATGAAAAACTGCAAGAGGGTGAGTATGAAGAGCGAGTAAAGGAGGCTTTGATCCAGACGGGGCTTGATCCGGATATCCGCAACCGTTATGTTGGACAGATTTCAGGAGGTCAGTGTCAGAGAGCTAATATTGCGAGAGCATTGGTATTAAGACCGGAGCTTGTGATCTGTGATGAACCGGTATCCAGTCTGGATTATTCCATACGAAAGCAGATCCTGCATCTGTTAAATGAGCTGCAGGAAAAATATGAGATGACCTATTTACTGATCACTCACGATCTGTCCAACGTTCCATATCTCTGCAAAGAGGTGGCTATTATGTATCAGGGACGCGTGGTCGAGTTTATCGATCATACGGACAGCTTAAAGGAGACTGCCGTACATCCTTATACAAAAGATCTGTTTGATTCTATTCCGGTAAAAGAACCGAAAATGCGAAGAATCGGATTGCAGGAAAAGAAAATATTTTCAGATACCATTCCGGAACAGGGCTGCCCATATCAGAACCGGTGCAGAAGATGTACAAATATATGCAGAGAGCATATACCGGAATTGACAGAAATTGAAACAGGACATTTTGCGGCATGTCATATGCTGTAAAATATAAAACAAACAAAGGAGAGGAAGAAATGAAGAAAAGACGTGTAGCAAAATTGATAGCATTGAGCATGGTGGCGGCAACTTTACTGACAGGTGTCAATGTACAGGCAAAAGAGGAAAAAGTAGTTACGGCAATGACATCCATTGATCTGACTCCTGAACTTTGTGACCCGGTAAAAAGTGGTCCGGATTTTCGTCTTTATGAAATGATCTATGATCCTCTGGTACGTTACGGAGAAAATGGAGAAATCAAACCGGCATTGGCAGAATCCTGGGATATCAGCGAAGATGGCACAACCTATACGTTCCATTTAAGAAAAGATGTGAAATTCTCAGACGGTACAGTGTTTAATGCAGACAATGTGATGTGGAATTATAACAGATGGGTGGAACAGGATGTGATCGGTAACTTTTCAGCCAAACTGGAAAATGTTACAAAGGTAGATGATTATACTGTAGAATTTAAGTTCGCAGAACCATGCTATACACTGCTGATCGAATTCAGCTATCCAAGACCATTCCGTTTCACCTGTGAAAGTGCACTGGATGAAGACGGAGAATTTTGTCAGGAAGTGGGTACCGGAATGTGGATGATCGACAGTTATGAAAGCGGTCAGGAGGTTGTCCTGGTACCAAATCCTAATTATTACGGTGAGAAACCAAATATTGATAAAGTAGTTCTGAAACAGGTGGCAGACGGTGATGCCAGAGTGATGGCACTTCAGAGTGGAGAGGCAGATCTGAATCTTCAGGATATTCCATCCGAAAGCTTCAGTATTATCCAGGCAGATAAAAATTTATCGACAGAACAGCAGGTTTCCACACTTTCTTACTATCTGATCGAAAATTATGATACACCGGCGCTTCAGGATATAAACGTACGTCAGGCACTGAATTATGCAACAAATAAAGAAAGCATTGTAAATGATCTGCTGGATGGTTACGGCAATCCGGCAACCGGACTTATGTCTCCGACAGTTCCTTATGTAACAGAAGAAAACAGCAAGGGTTATCCATATGATCCGGATAAAGCAAAGGAACTGTTAAAGGAAGCAGGATATGAGGATACAGACGGAGATGGTATTGTAGAAAAAGACGGAGAACCACTGAGCCTCAGACTGGTATTCCAGACTGAAGAATATGCTTCCTGGAAGTCACTGTGTGAATACCTGAAATCTGAATATGAGAAGGTTGGTGTGGGTGTTGAACTGGTAGAAAAAGAATCTGCAGCTTACTTTGATGAGATCTGGAACACCAGAGACTACGATCTGTGCATTTACCGCAGCTATGAAGACTCCTGGATGCCTCATGGTTTCCTGAAATCAATGTTCTATGCGGAAGATGGAGCAAAGGCAGTAAACTGGTACGATGAGGAACTGAACAAAGATCTCGGAGAAGTATTAAAAACACAGGATGAAGAAAAACGTACGGAATTATACGATAAGATCCTTACACGTATCAACGATCAGGCAGTAACTGTGCCGCTGTATTATCCGAACCGTGATTATATCTATAACAATACCAGACTGACCAATGTAGAGCTTGCACCGACTGCCTATGAAGGCATTAACTGGGCAACACTGGATGTAGTGGAGTAAAAAAATGTTTGAAAAAATCGAGAATAAATGGACAGAAGATTCCGGTGATTATGATGATATGATCCAAAAACAATTGAGTAACAAAAGAACGGTATCTCACTGGACAAAAGAATTGAAAAGACTTCTTGGACCTGAGCCCCTTCGTATTTTAGAAGTGGGCTGCGGCCCGGGTTTTATGAGCATCATAGCAGCGCGTCTGGGACATGATGTAAAAGCGATAGATGGTTCATCAGGAATGGTAGAAAAAGCCAGAAGGAATATGCGACAGTATCATCAACAGGTGGAAATCTGTGAGGAAGATGGTGTAACCTTGCCATTGGAACAAGAACAAAGCTATGATGTGATACTTTCCAGAGATGCGGTGTGGACATTATATGATCCGGAAAAAGCTTTCAGACGCTGGAAGGCTGTATTAAAACCAGGTGGAAGGATCATTTATTTTGATGGGGACTATCGTACCATCGAACCCACATTAAAAAATAAGATCCATATGAAAATTGCTGATTTTCTTATTTATGTTACAGAAAGAAAAACATATGGATCTGACGTGAAGGAAAACAGCGGAATTTATGAAAAGCTGCCATTTACATCGCAGAAGCGTCCGGAAACGGACTTTCAGATATTAAAAAAGGTACGCTTTGCCAGGATCCAGATCAGAGAGAACCGCTGGCTAAACAGACCATGGACGATGGATTTCTGGAAATACGGATATCAGGGGAAAAAATTTATTGTAATAGCCACAAAGAAGGAGAAGTGACATGCAAAACGATAAGATCAAAGAGTACTGGGAAGGAGAAGCTGGCATTTACAGCGAAGGGATCAAGGCAGAATTGAAAAGTGAAACAGCAGAAAACTGGAAGAATCTGATTCTGGAGTATGCGCCGGAAAAAGAACATCTGGAAGTACTGGATGTAGGCTGCGGGCCGGGATTTTTTGAAATTATGCTGGGAAAAGAAGGACATCATGTGACCGGGATCGATATTACTGAAAATATGATCCATGAAGCAAAGGAAAATGTAAAGGCAGCAGGTTTATCCGCAGATCTGATGACTATGGACTGCCACAATCTGAATTTCCCGGATGAGACATTTGATATGGTTATCTGCAGAAATATCACATGGACGCTGGATGATCCACAGAAGGCTTACAAGGAGTGGCTGCGTGTACTGAAAAAAGGCGGACGCCTTTTGGTATCGGACGCCTGCTGGTATCTGCATCTTTATGATGAAGAAAGAAAAAGATTTACGAGGCACATGATGCTGCCATGTGGGAAAAATACGGAAGAGGTATCCATGCTCATGAAGATGCGGAAACAGGGAAAGAGCTCAGCAGTAAGCTGTTTATGAGTGATAAAAAGCGCCCGGCATGGGATCTGGATCACATGATGGAGATCGGCTTTTCCAAAGTGTTTGCCCTGAAGGACATCAGTGATATTTCCAGAACTTCCATGGATCGTGAGCTGAATAAGCTGACACCTCAGTTTTTAGTGGGTGGAGAAAAATAAGCGGGCCGGCGTTAAATAAAACGCTGGACCCGTTCCATTGTAGTTTTTAATATAAAGATATCCGTCAGTACATCACCGGTTTCCAGAGAATGGTTGGCGTTTTGGGTGAGAAAGAGAGGTACATCTTTCTGCGCTGCCAGTTCCCGGATGGAATCGGTTTCGGCCCAGGGATCTGCGGTGCCGTGGAAGGCGATGCTTCCGGCAAGTGGGAAGGAAAAGGTCTCTGCAAGAGGTGTAAACAGGATGCTTTTTACAGTCAGATCGTGTCGGGAAGCATAGGCAGAGGAGATGACTGTACCAATGCTTTTGGAAATAAACAGAATGCTGCCATAGGAATTCCAGTCGATGCTGCCTAAGGAGCGTTCTGTTTGTTCCAGGGCAAGGCCAAAGGCCTGTTTCATTTTTTCAGGATCTCCTTTGACATTTTCCGGGAGGGTACCATAGGATACAGTGCGGATTTTGTAGCCGTGTTTGCTGGCAAGGCGGCTGGTATAGTACAGAAGCGGCTTGTCAGCAGTGTATCCGATGCCCGGAAAAACAACAGCTAATTTCGGGGCATTTTTATCTGCTCCGGCTGTATGAGCGGAAACTTTTGTATAGAGCATTTGCAGCTGAAGCTTTTCCTGAAGTTCCTTTAAGGTAATGGAGATCGTACAGGAATCGGATGGAAGATAATCATAATCGGTAACAATGTCGTCCTCTTCCATGGAATAAACAATGTGTGAGGAACCCATGAGCTCCATGTCTTCTTCAATATCTGAAAGTAATTCTTCGTATGATTTCATTTTAATTCAAACCTTCTTATTTAAAAAATCGTTTATTTTTACAGATTCTTCTATTATACTGGATTCATTGAATGACAGCAAGAGGTTACTGTTCACTGGCAATGTCCCGCGAGGTGTTTTTTGTGAGCGAAGTTAAACCTTGCTTTTATCCTGCCTGCACGATATACTAATATAATACATATCTGACTAATGGAGGGTTTTACAAATGAAAATTGCAGCAACATACGATAATGGAAACATTTTTCAGCACTTTGGAAAAACGGAGTTTTTCAAGGTATATGAGGTGGAGGATAACAAGGTTATTTCCAGTGAAGTGATCAGCTCCAATGGCACCGGACATGGTGCACTTGCCGGACTTCTTGCAGATCAGGGGATCAGCGTTCTGATCTGTGGCGGAATCGGCGGAGGCGCTCAGGCAGCACTTGCTGAGGCTGGTGTTGAGTTATGTTCCGGAGCACAGGGTGACGTAGATGCGGCTGTGGATGCTTATCTGAAGGGCGAGCTGGTATCCACAGGTGTGAACTGTGATCATCACCATCATGAAGATGGACATTCCTGCGGAAGCCATGAGGATGGACACTCCTGCGGCGGTCATGAAGACGGACATTCCTGCGGAGGCTGTGGTGGCGGATGTGGTTCCCAGCCATCTATCACAGGTCCTAATGTCGGAAAAACCTGCCGTACACATTACAGAGGAACCTTTAATGACGGAACACAGTTCGATTCTTCCTATGACCGTGGCGAGCCACTGGAATTCATCTGCGGAGCAGGACAGATGATCAAAGGCTTTGATGCGGCAGTTGCAAACATGGAGGTTGGCCAGGTGGTAGATGTTCATCTGATGCCTGAGGAAGCTTACGGTATGCCGAATCCGGATGCGATCTTTACACTTGAGATCGAACAGCTTCCGGGTGCTGAGGATCTTACTGTAGGACAGCAGGTATACCTCTCCAATCAGTATGGTCAGCCGTTCCCGGTTAAAGTTAACGCAAAAGATGAAAAAACCATTACTTTCGATGCTAATCATGAGATGGCAGGTAAAGAGCTGAATTTCAGAATTGAATTAGTAGAAGTGAAATAAGCAGGAACAGTGGGAGGTGCTGTATGGGAGCATATGGCATCTCCTTTTTTGTCTGAAGGGAGGAAGCTTTCCTGATGAGGATCGCTATGATACCATTTGGATTACTGTCCGGTTTTATGGACAGCAAAGAAATCCGGATCACAGAGCTGGGTGAAGATGGATTTCGGTTTCGCCTGGCAGAGGAATGCCCGGAACCGGAGCAGTTTCTGATCTATTTTTATGATATGAAAAAAGCCGGGTACAGGAGAGTGGAGATCCTGAGGTTTGAGATGAGTGCAGCAGAGGAGCAATATCTGCAGGATCAACAGCCATCTGAAAAGGAAACCGGAAAATATTTTTACAGGGAATATTCTGTGAGAGTGGAACAGAAGGACTATGTACAGGAGGTTCGGCGTCTGGCCGGAGAGTACAACAGATATATCCGTCTGAAGCTGGAGGGAGACGATGGAGAGCTGGCGAAATCACTGACCGGTTATCCTGCAGAGCTGGATGAGATGCACTGCAGGAGTCTGGAAGAACAGAAGAAGCGGTGGTTTTTCAGAGAAAGTGAAAAGGCTTCCGGAAATCCACAGAATACAATGGGTACAGAAGAATTAAGGCTTTTGGATAATGCAGAGTTTGCCCTGGAATTAAACTGCACTTCCCTGTATGAAGAATATCTGCGCCAGCCGCTGCAGGATTTTCTGGCGTCTTACTGGCAGAAGAATTACCTCACTCACAGTTATTTTGCAGGCCGGACACCGGACAGATTTTATATTGGAAATCAGTTCTGCCATAACCTGTTTCCGACAGAAGAGCAGCTTTTTTCTATTATGGATAAAATGTATTCGGAGGGATCGGAGATCACACTGGTATTTTCTTATATCCGGGAATTTATGCTTTTGTCTGTGGGAAAGCTTCTGGAAAAGGTGGATAACTGGTGCTGTATTCATGGGGTGAATGTGGAAATCGTAGTCAATGACTGGGCTATGGCGGAAATGCTCTGTGGAAAAACATCCCGCCTGCGTCCTGTTCTGGGGACATTGCTCAATAAACGAAAAAAGGATCCGCGAATGAAATATAAATCCGGTGATACCTTATTATTTCAGCAAAACAGCCTGAATGCGGGGTTTTATCGGGATTTTCTGGCTGAAGAATTTCATATCCACAGATACGAATGGGAGTCCTGCGGATATCCACAGGAGTTTCCGCCGGGAAAAAACAGTCTGCATTTGCCTTTTTATCAGACAAACACTTCGCAGTACTGTCCATTGTATGCTTTGTGCACCACCGGAGATCGCGGTACACAGCAGCTTGCGGAGCACTGTCCGAAATTCTGTGAAAAATATGCACTTCTTTATCCGGAACATTTACACATGGCAGGGCGGTATAACTCCCTGTTTGGTGTGGATAAAACACTTCCGGAGTCAACGGAAATGTGGAAAAATATAAAAGGCACAAAGCCGGATCGCATTGTTGTTAATATATGACAGGTGATGAGCAGGCTGTGAAGGTGGAGCACGAATATCTGTTTGACAAGAATACATTGCGGAAAAAAGGAACAGGACATGGAGAACAGTATGAAAATAACAGCCGGGTTAGGCTCCATAGATGAATATGAACGTTTTGTGCAGGCAGGAGCAGATGAATTTTTCTGTGGCTATGTACCCTTTTCCTGGGCGGAAAAATACGGCACAGTAATGCCGTTAAATCGCAGGGAGGTTCTCTGCTGTAATGTTCAGCTTGGAGCATACAGTGAGCTGGAAATTCTTTCCCGGATGGTGAAAAAATATAAAAAGCCGGTGCATCTCACCTTCAATTCCCTGTATTATCTTCCAGAACAGTATCCGGAGATCGGAGATATCATAGAAAAGTGCATGGGAATTGGATTTCGAAGCTATATCATTGCAGATCCGGCGCTTCTTGTTTATCTGAAAAACAGGGGGATTTCCTGTGAGATCCATCTCAGCGGAGAGACAGGGGAAGTGAACAGCGAAATGCTGAAGATGTTCCGGCGCTTTCCTCTGAAGAGATTGATCTTTCATCGGAAAAACACGTTCCGGGATATGCAGTCTGTTATTGTATCTCAGAGAGAAGTGGAAAAACAGGCCGGGATCCGACCGGAGGCGGGAATGGAGTTCGAGGCCTTTGTGCTGAATGAAATGTGCCAGTTTACGGGAGCATTCTGTAATTCGCTTCACTGTGATGAGATGGGATATCTTTGCAGGGTGCCCTATTGGCTTGGAACTGTATGGAATGGTGAGGCTGTTCCGGAAAAAATAGTGGCTCTTCAGGAGCAGGCGTGGGATCAGGAACCGGATCTGAAAGCATATGATGAATCCGGATATCTTTGTGGTGAGACAGGCTGTGGACTGTGTGCACTGTATCAGCTGAAGCAGGCACGGGATCACGCATCTGAAGCTGGTTGGCCGGGGAAACTATGTGGATCACATGGAAAAAGATATCCGGAATTTGCGAAAAGCGTTGGAAATCCTGGACGCTGCAGAAAATGAGAGGGAATTTTAAATGTACGTTAAAACGGATAGTGTTTCCGGCGGGGTGTAGCGAAAGATGTTATATCAGTAACAAAAGAGAAGCTTTTTTAGAGTTAGAATAAATGATAAATGGGATGAAAACCAGAATCAGAAAAGGACATGGTGCATATATGCTGAGGCAGTTTTTTAAATATATTTTTCAAAGCATTGCAGGTATGATCGGAATATCGGTTTATATTCTGGCGGATACATTTTTATATCAGTTCATTCAGGTGCAGATGGCCTGGCAGTTCTGAATCTGATCCTTCCGGTGTATGGATTGGTATATGCTATCGGGGCAATGATCGGTATCGGTTCTGCTACCCGATTCGGGATCAACAGAGCTAAGGGTGAGAATACGGATCACTATTTTCTGCAGTCTGTTTTCTGGAGCGTTCTGTGCAGTGTGCCATTTATTATCACAGGTATTGTTGCACCGGAGAAATTTCTTCACCTTCTTGGTGCAGATGCAGGTCTGACTGCCCTTGGAAAAAGCTATCTCCGCATCATGCTGATCACTACGCCGCTGTTTATGGTCAATTATACGTTTACTGCTTTTGCAAGAAATGACCAGGGAACCTCCACTGCCATGGCAGGGGCGATTTCCGCAAGTCTTTTCAATATTGTGTTCGACTATATTTTTATGTTTCCAATGAAACTGGGGCTTGCCGGAGCAGCGCTGGCAACAGCCATCAGTCCTGCCATTACAATGGCGATCTGCACAACCCATTATCTTGGAAAAAAGAATCATGTAGGTTTCCGGTGGGTACGGCCTTCCATCCGCCATCTGATCTCATGCTGTCAGCTTGGGATTTCGGCCTTTGTCGGAGAGCTTTCCTCAGCGATCATTACGATCATTTTTAACATGCTTCTTCTTGGGATCGCAGGAAATGTAAGCGTGGCAGCCTACGGAGTAGTGGCTAATCTTTCCCTTGTGGCAATGTCTATTTTTAACGGACTGGCGCAGGGTGCACAGCCGCTTATCAGCAAAAGCTACGGAGAAGGACAGCGTGACCATGTAAAAAGCCTGCTTCGCTGGAGTCTGGTATCCTGTGCAGTGCTGGAAGCGGTGACGATCCTGGTGGTGTGGGGCTTTACAGACAATCTGGTCGCTGTTTTTAACAGTGAAAATAACCAGCAGCTTCTGGATTATGCACATGTGGGCCTGCGGATCTACTTCCTGGGATTCCTGGTTGCGGGGATCAATATTATGCTAGTGGCGTATTTTTCGGCGGTGGATCGTGCAGTTCCGGCGATCGTGGGATCGCTTATGCGTGGTGTGATCGCTATTGCTGCAAGTGCGGTGATCTTGTCCGGATTATTTGGGATCAATGGCGTGTGGAGTTCCTTTCTGAGTTCAGAGATCATTACATTTGCTGTGATCCTGATACTGGCGAGATCCGGGCGGAAAAAGAATGATTTTCAGGAGAAAGGATATAAAATGAATTTCGAGCGTGTAAAAAGAGAAGAAGCAGATACAGTTCTGAAGCTGTACCGTTCATTGCTGGGGACGCCCTATTGTGTGTGGACAGAGGAGTATCCTTCAGAAAAAGAAGTGGAATTTGATCTTTCCAGAGATGCGCTGTTCTGTATGCGGGACGATGCGGGAAATGTCGCAGGTGTGATCTCCATTGATGATGATCCAAATGTGGAATGTCTCACATGCTGGTCAGAAACCATGGTGCCGTCAGCGGAGGTCTCCCGGGTGGGAGTATGTCAGGAATTCCAGAATCAGGGGATTGCCGGGAAACTTCTTAAGGGTGTGATGGAAGAACTGAAGAAGCGGGGCTATAAAGCTGTACATCTTCTTGTTGCGAAGGACAATGTAAAAGCACTCCGTTCTTATGATAAGCTGAATTTTGAGAACGTGGGAGAGTGTGAACTCTGGGGACATATGTACTGGTGTTATGAGAAAGCATTATAAAAAGTATTATAAAAAATGAAAAACAGGTATCTTTTTGCCGGGCGGTAGATCGACCACCAATGTCAGATCGATAAGTGGTGGTCAATACACAGTCAGCAGAGAAGATACCTGTTTTTTGTTTGAAAGCAGATCAGATCCTCCGGCAGCTGTCCCTTTCGATCAGCTGGTGAGGTACAATGATCTTTGTGGCCGGAAGGCTCGGATTTTCGATATGACTGATCATCTGCGTGGCTGCTTCCATTCCAAGCTGCCCGGAGTTAATATCAATGGAGGTCAGCTGAGGCGAAGTCAGTCTGGCAAAAAGTGAGTTGTTAAAGGAAAGAATGGACAGATCCTCCGGTATGGAGATATCTGCTTCCATACAGATCCGCTCCAGGGAAAGTGCCAGAATATCATCACTGACAAGCACAGCTGTAGGACGATCCTCGCTTAAAAGCAGCTTTCGAAGCTCCTGAAACTCATCCTGGGAAGTTGCCGAAACCTCTATACAGTATTCGGGCTGTACGGTTAATCCGTGGCTGATCAGCGCAGTCATGTAGCCGGTTTTGCGGTCTGCGGAAAAGACCAGGGAATTATCTACGCCCAGATAAGCAATCTTCCGGTGGCCCAGAGCATAAAGATATTCCGTTGCCTCCTGGCCGGCAAGAAGGTTGTCATTATCGATATAGATCGTATTATTGGTGTACTGCGCCGGTTTTCCGATCAGGATATAGAGAAGTCCCTCACTGAAAAGAAAATCAATAACAGGATCATTCACACGGGAATAAAGAACGATAAATCCGTCAACCTTACCGCTTCTGGACATGGAACGTACTGCAGTCAGGATCTCTTCTTCATTCTGACCGGTAACAATGGTGCTGATATACTGATGTGCGTTACAGTAGTGGCTGATTCCCCGGATCGTCTCAAGGTAAAAGGAATTCTCGTATGTCTCCTTTGGGGACGGAGGCAGGATGATACCGATGGAGCGGGAAATCTGTGCTGCCAGGTTGCTGGCCTGAAAATTCGGCTCATAGCCAAGCTCCGCCATGGCTCTGCGTACACGTTCCTTGGTTTCTTCACTGATAGATGGATTATTTTTGCAGG
>ENA-OQKR01000386-OQKR01000386.1-human-gut-metagenome-genome-assembly--contig:-NODE-386-length-18679-cov-3.078859_pt1 | contig 18679 bp, 15 predicted proteins | sample MGYA00242803_ERZ504806 | MGnify/ENA primary metagenome ERZ504806 (study PRJEB26092, sample SAMD00036399) | human gut metagenome | host: Homo sapiens | study: EMG produced TPA metagenomics assembly of...
ATGCAATCGGACTGACCACACTGATCCTGACCGTTTTGATCGCCGGACTTGACCTGGAACGAGAAGAGGAGAACGGGATCCTGATCTGGAGCTACGATCCTGATTCTTGACGATTCCGTCTTTTCTTATCTGCTCAATGGCGGACTGTACATCCGGGACAAGGTTCTGATTCCGTTCTCCGGTTTTATGCTATCTGATCGCCTGCTATATGCAAAAACAACAGGAAGAAGCTCGCCCGCTCTGGCGCGGACTTCTGCCTTATATTCTGACGATCATACTGATATTTACCGGAAACACAGAATCCATGCCGTCCTTCAGCCGATTCTACTTGCTCTGGACGTCGTCATCATGGCGGGATGCTACCTGCTCTTTATGAATTGACTCGTTTCAGGATTCGGACAAACAGAAAATCCCTTCGCACCGGAAGTGTTTTGTGCCTTTTGATCCCGCCAATCCTGTCCTTGGAATCTACGATCAGTCTTTCCAGACACAGGCAGACACGATGCTGGATCCGGTTTTTATCAGAAAATAGCGGATTATGAAACGAAAAAAGCAACCGAATTTATCACGCGAAAACAAGAGTTTTACCGCATGGAACAAATCGGTACCCCAAAAGAAGAGTTTGCCGATCTCAATCGCATCTGGAGCACCGGACAGTACAGCAGCTCTGTGTATTCTTCTGTATATAATGCAGATTATCAGGAATTTCGGACAAAGACGTTTGAACTGGAAGAGCCCTATCGGAATTTTCTAATGCAGTCTGTTTCCAGAAATCCTGTCTATCAACGGTTTATGGGCATCAAATATCTGATCACCCAGGAGGATGTTCCCGGCTATCAATGGGACTGTACAATCGGAAATACGAAAGTTCTGAAAAATGACAATGTATCACCAATTGCCTATGCAACGAACCGGCTGCTAAATAAACAGACCTATGATACATTACCGTTTCCGTACAATCAGACTACACTTTTAGATTATGCTGTAGTAGAAAAAGGACGGACAAAAAGAGACTCCGGATTCTGACAGTCTGAAGATCACATCCGGAACAATGACGCTTCCGGACTCTCCAAAAGACCGGAAACACTCTGACACAAACAGACGAAACCATAACGGCAGTATTAAAACAGACTGAGATTCTTCATTTAAATCTTGCAGACTTATTTCCGAACTGGAATGAGAACGGACAAAATGAGCAGGAGCATGTTTTATTCCTGCAATTTCATGTAAAAAACAAGAAGCCATCTTCTGACGTACCCATCACACTGGAAAAAGAACGGAATAAATTAAGTGCCAGATCACACATTTACTATAACCACAACACAACATTTACGTATGCGGTTCCATTGGAAAAAGGGCAGCAGCAGATCTCCCTCACCCTTGGAAAAGGAAGCTACCAGCTTTCCGATCTGCAGCTTTCTCTGGGAACCTGGCAGGACCCGGCTTCAAACGAAACACTATATCAGTCTGAATTTCACGCGGATAAAAATGCTTCCAAAGGCAATCAGCTCAAGGGAACGATCCAGGTTGATCAAAAAAGTTATTTTATCACAACCATTCCTTATGACTCTCATTTTGAAGTCCTGGTGGATGGCAAGAACGTATCTTATGAAAAAGTAAATACTGCATTCTTGGGCTTTCCTCTGAAACAGGGAAAACACAAAATTGAAATTTCCTACCATGCACCAGGCGCGGCTGCCGGAAAACTCCTGTCATTTGCAGGAATTTTAATCTGTTTGTTTCATCTCATTTCCGGCTTTCAGCATTCGAAACAGACGTCTCGCCGCATTGAGATATAATTCCTCGGCCTGTTCCAGTGCCGCATGCAGTTCCATTGGGGCATTGACTGTAGTCAGAATCGAATCGATTCCTGAATCGTAGATTCTTTCTGCCCCCTGTCCCATGGAGCCAACAATGGCCACTGCCGGAATCCCGTACTTTTTGCTGTGCATCCCGACACCATGCAGTACCTTTCCAAACGCAGACTGCCAGTCTGTGCGCCCTTCTCCTGTAACCACAAGAGATACACCCTGAAGCCTGCTGTCAAAATCAACCAGATCCAGAACCGTTTCAATCCCGGATTTCAGCACCGCATTTAAAAAGACCACCAGTGCGGCCCCCAAACCGCCGGCTGCACCTGCTCCCGGAATTTCATTGACATCCACCCCAAACTCTCTCAAAAGAACATCCCGGTAATGGAGCATTCCCTCCTCAAGCCTTGCTAAACTCTCCGGGGTTCCTCCCTTTTGTGGACCGAATGTATAGGTTGCTCCATTTTCCCCACAGAGCGGATTATTGACATCACACATGACTGTGAATTTTTGTCTCTGGCTTTGCCCGGCATCACGCCTGAACGCACGATGCAGATTGTGGGCGGCGGCGTGGTGGCCGACGAGATCATGAAGGCCCTGAATATTCAGGAAGTCGAGATCTGCCCGTGGGCGCTGCGTGAAGGCGCGATTTTGCGCTGGCTCGACCAATTCGGCCGCACCCGCCTCGGTTTCTAGTCCTATTGAGGGGAATCACCCAACCGCCACGGTAGCCAACAATGCCGCATGATCAGAGCCCTCGACTTTGACCACCTTGCATTGTCCGGCCTTCATGCCCTGATCAAGCACCACGTGGTCAATACCGGCGAACATTGGCACAGCCGCACGGTTCGTGGGCCATGAGAACGTAAACCCATGTCCGGATTCACGTGCGGCATCCACGAACCGGTCGCCAAGAAAATCACGGAATGGCGTGTGATCGTAAGTGGCGTTGAAATCGCCCATGAAAATATACCGTGTATCCGTATGCTCGCGCATCAGACCCAACTCATCCAGCGATCGCTTCCACTGCCGCCAGTAGCCGGGTACGGGAGCGGTGGTGTGCACGGATACGAATCGAATCTGCTGGCCACCCATATCCACCGTGCCGCCGGGCATGAATGAGGCGCTGGAATTCACGTCATCGTCGGTCGGATCGGCAAGTGGCGTGGCCGACCAGAGGCCGTTACCGAATACGCCGTCAGACGATGAGACCTGCGCATACGGCAGATAATGCTCAATACCAGCCTCATTGAGTTTTTTGACGAAATCCTCGGTGGTCTCCTGCAAAGCAAGCACTTCGACGCGCTGATCGCGAACCAGCTCGACGATGGCTTGCGGGTCGGCCTGCCCCTTATACACATTGAAGGTCATGACGCGCGCGTAGGCATCGCTGGTGTTGGGGGAGGCTGCGGCCACGGCGTTCTGCGCGGCTTGGGGGAGTGGATCGGTCGAGTAGAAGAACGGATATTGCCAATAGCCATTGCATGCGATTGCGGCGATGGCGATTAGTGCGGCAAGGATACGCCGCGACACGATGGCCAACAGCAGGGCAATCAAGCCAAGCAACGTGAACCATGGCGTTGCCGATACCACAATCGGCGCAAATGGCAGTTCCTGTAAATCGGCAGGCAGCGCGCGGGCGGCAGCGCCGGCAAGGGCAAGAAGCGCGAACATCGTGGCGAGAAAACCAAGCAGACGATGCCGTTTGTGTGGCTTCACGGCAGACTTGGATACTGGGCGTGCCGTGGCTCTGGCAGAGCGTGGCTTGGCAGCGGCGCGAGCTCGTACGCTTGCGCCTGTGGTAGTACTCCGTGCCTTTGCCATGCTGCCCTTTCTCCGGCTTGTTTACTGTTACTTTGCTTTTCGTGCGATTTGCCACTGTACCGTGTACGGCTTGTCTTTCAGTGTCTTTTCGCCGTGCGCAAGAGCAGTTCGCACCAAACTGGCACGAAAGACCGGGCCATGACCTGATGTCGGGTTCCTCCATGTGGCTTGCTCAGGTTGCCGGATGGCTTGCGCAAGCTGCCACGCGAACATGATGCGACTGGGCGTGTGGCCGTGTACAATGAAACGTCGTTGCCCGAGTAGCTCAGTGGATAGAGCACCGCTCTCCTAAAGCGGGTGTCGTCGGTTCGAATCCGATCTCGGGCACTTGGCTTCGGAAACATGACGGTATCTCAGCCTCTATTCATCGGTGATGAGCCATGGGCATTAGGCATGTGTAAACGTATAGGTTCCACTATCCATCATCCCGTCGTGTGAAACTATGCAAAGACATGTGGGGCTTCACGGTTGTCGTGAGGGTCCATGGCTATCGAATACACGGAAGAGAAGCGGTTTACTGTTGAGCAGGTTGAGGCGCTGTTCAAGTCGGTAGGTTGGGAATCGGCGCAGTGGCCGGAACGGTTGTTCAAGGCATTGCAGCATTCGGATACGGTGATCAGCGCATGGGATGGCGGCCATTTGGTCGGCTTGGTTCGCGTGCTCGACGATACCGAAATGGTGGCCTATATGCATTGGGTGCTGGTAGATCCGGCATATCACGGGCAGCATATCGGCAGCCATCTCGTTGAACTGGTCAAGGCTAAGTATCGCGACTACTTCTTGCTGGAAGTCATGCCTGAGGAAAGCAAAAACGCACCGTTCTACCAGAAGCATGGCTTCCACCTGATGGACGATGGCCGCGCCATGCAAATCGTCAATCGCGGCTGACGGGCTGGCAGTGCGGACGGCGCAAGAGCGGCGGCATGCGCCAATCGTGGGCAACGTACGTAGTCGTTGACGGTTATCCCGTAGCAATGTTCACAATACGACCCCTTGTCCATACAGTGAAAATAACGGCTGACGTTCGACGTTGCTGCGCTATGACTAGAGACCATGAGTGAAGACAAACAGTATGACTTCTATGTGGCCGGTCCGTTCTTTGATCCTGAACAAACGGCAAGTATGGAACGTTTGGAAAAGATATTGGAAGACCATGGCAAGGTACTGTTCAAGCCGCGGTTTGTCAGCCAGATCGAAGAAGTAGGCCCTGAAGGATGCTTTGCGGACGATATCCATGGCATTAATGCTGCTAAAGCCGTGGTCGCCAATCTTATGGACGAGGACCCGGGCACGATGTTCGAAATCGGATATGCGCATGCGCTGGGAATCCCGGTGTACGGCTATTTCGAAAACCTTACGCCAATGGATCGTGTCAATCTGATGATTGCGCAAGCGGTCGAACTGGTGTTCGTCGGTCCTGATGATGTGGCGAAATACTTGGAAACCGGCGAGCATACGGAAGTCGATTACATCCAGTTCTAAACAGCTCTAACAGGTTCTCTGCAAGCAGGGTTGGCGGCGTTCTCGTACATAGTCATGTACGGGAACGCCGCAGTGGTATAGGGATATTCCAACAAGCGGCATAATGGGGTCGTGGGAAAACCAGTCGGATACAAGTGAAGTGTCTGAATTTCGTAAGGAGTGCCGTTATGAGTAACCACAATCCCATGAATATTGCCACCGACTTTGCCAAGGCCACGGGAGGAACCGCTCGCAAAGTTGTTGCTTTGACCGATAAAGGTCCGTTGAATGGCTTTAAGAAATTCCTGTCGCGCGGATCGATGATTGATATGGCGGTAGGTGTGGTGATGGGCTCTGCCGTTACCGCTGTGGTCAATTCCATCGTCGACAATCTCATCAGTCCATTAATCGGCATGATTGGCGGCGTACCGGATCTTTCCGGACTGCTGACCATCACGTTCAACAACTCGACTGTTTCATTTGGTGCGATTCTTAACGCGCTGATTAACTTCCTGCTTGTTGGCGTGGCGGTGTATTTCTGCGTGATTTTGCCGATTAATAAGCTTCGTGATCTCACTGCTGCCCAGGATGAGGCTGACGCTGAAGAACAGGGGCCTAGCGTTGAAGAGCAGACTCTCGCCACGCTGCAGGAGATTCGCGACGAGCTGAAAAAGGCCAATAACTCCGCCGAGTAATCTGCTGAATGTACGGTGCGACAGATTTACCTGGTTTGCCCGAAATAACGGATTGCCGGGGCCATTTGGTCTGGACAATCCGTTGTTTCGCGCGTGTTTTGTAGCATCCGTGGAGTTACATGGGGAGTATGACTGAAAACATCGCTGATAAGGCCATAAACGATACTCGTATCGTCAAGCAGTTCACCAATCCCGTCAAGGAGCCGATTGACAGCGACATCAACCTGTTCGATCTGCTCGATAACCGCGCCAAGCGCGATCCCGAAGGTGCCATGATCGAATACAAGGGCGATGATGGCACTTGGCACCCGTACAGCGCCCAAGTATTCCGTGACATGGTCATCGACTTGGCCAAGGGCCTGGTCGGACTTGGTGTCAACAAGGGCGATTCAGTCGCCATCGTCTCGCGCACCCGCTGGGAATGGACCGCGCTGGATATGGCGATCATGTCCATCGGCGCGCTCACCGTGCCGGTGTACGAGACCAACTCCGCCAGCCAGGTCAGCTGGATTTTCAACGATTCCAAAGTCACGCTCGCCATCGCCGAAGATGACGGGCAGCGTGACAAGATCGAATCCGTGCGCGATGAGGTGCCCACCCTGCGCAACGTGTTCGTAATCGAGGCCGGCGGTCTGAACGCCATCAAGACCTACGGCGAAAGCGTCACCGACGCCGAATTCTGGGAATACAAGGAAGCCTCCCACGGCGACGACCGCGCCACCATCGTCTACACATCCGGCTCTACAGGCACCCCGAAGGGCGTGGAACTGACCCACCGCAACTTCGCCTTCCTGGTGCTTTCCGCGCTGCAGTACATGCCTCGTGCCGGCGCATGGCCCAACCGCCGTCTGCTGCTGTTCCTGCCCCTGAGCCATGTGTTCGCCCGATTCCTGGAATTCTTCAGTTTTGGCGGCACGATTTCGCTGGCCTTGAGCTCCAATATGAAGACGATGGTCAAGGACTTCGAGACCTTCGGCCCCACGCTGCTGCTTGCCGTGCCGCGTGTGTACGAGAAGGTCTACAATGCCGCCTCCCAGCGCGCCGGCACCGGATTCGCTGGCAAGATGTTCATGCGCGCCGCCGAGAACGCGCGCGAATGGTCCAAGGCCGAGCAGAAGGGTGAGCAGCTGCCGATTACCGGACGCATCGCCCACGCCTTCTACGAGCAGGTGGTGTACAAGAAGATTCGCACGATTTTCGGTCCGAACGCCGACTTCGCCATCACCGGCGGCGCTCCGATGGACTCCGAGCTTTCCCACTTCTTCAACGGCATCGGCATGCCGGTGCTGGAAGGCTACGGCATGACCGAAACCTGCGGCCCGGTGTGTGTGAGCTTGCCAGAGGACAACCGCATCGGCACCATCGGCATGCCGATGTGCGGTATCACCGCCGGCATTGCCGAGGACGGCGAGCTGGTGGTCAAAGGACCGCTGGTGTGCAAGGGCTACCACACAACCCTGGGGTCACTGCCCAGCAGATCACTGATGGCTGGCTGCACACCGGCGATCTGGGCGATATCTCCGAAGATGGCTTCATCTCCATCACCGGCCGTAAGAAAGACCTCATCATCACCGCTGGTGGCAAGAATGTGTCGCCGGGTCTGCTTGAGGCTTCCGTGATGACCTCGCCTGTGGTCAACCAGTGCTTGGTTATTGGTGATAAGAAGCCGTTCGTGGCCGCTCTGGTCACGCTGGATCTGGCGGATGCCAACAATTGGCTGGAATCCCAGGGCGCCAAACCGGAACCCGATCTGGCCTCGCTGGCCAAGAACGCCATCGTTCACGCTGAGGTGGAGCGTGCGGTGAACGCCGCCAACGAGGGCGTTTCCCGCGCCGAGTCGATTCGTAAGTTCGAGATTCTGCCAGACGAATTCACCGAGGCCAACGGCATGCTGACCCCGAGCCTGAAGACCCGTCGCGCGCAAATCGTTGAGCACTATCGCGAGCTCATTGACGACGTGATCTACGTGCCGTTGAAGAAGTAGCTATCAACTCCCTCTGATCCAAAAATAAGCTCTCTCTGACGAGGGAACTGTCAGCCGCAGGCTGACTGGGAGAGACCGCGGCTAGCCCGCGAAACAACAAGGCCGGGTGCGACTTGCACCCGGCCTCAGCTTATTCAGTCCAAAATCGCCGAAACATAATCGGCGGCGGCCTGATCCAGCTCCGCATCGCCGATGGTGGCGGTGCCCTGCACCAGGAACGGCTCAGCATAGTTCATGCCGACCTTGTACGCCACGACCTCAAACGGGCTTAGCAGCTCCTCCATGGTGTGGCTGTACTCGCCGTCCTTGCGGTACTTGGCGGCGTCGGAACCAGTGGTGACCACCAGTTTGAGCTCCTTGCCCTTCAACGCATGGGCTCCGGCGTAGGCCCAGCCGGCGGTGATGACCTCGTCTTCCCATTCCTTGAGTAGCGCGGGGGAGGAGTACCAGTAGAACGGGAACTGAAGGATTACGCGGTCGGCAGCCTCCAGCAGCTCGTGCTCCGTGTCGGCGTTGACGGAGAAGTTCGGGTATTCGGCGTATTCGTCGCGCACGATGATGTCGTCCTCGCCCTGTGCGGCGAGTTCGGCGAGCAGGCGGGCGTTCGCGCGCGAGCCGTCCTTAAGATGCGGATGGAATACAAGAATCAACGTTGACATGGGATTTCCCTTCTATAAACTGCTGCCAATGTGGCCTAATCACCACTATCGTATGCCGGGAAGCAGAACTCAGTCCAGTCCGGACTCGGGTGCGAGCCGCGGGATGCCGCGCCGGGAGGCAACTCAGTCGAGGTTGGACTGCGTGCCTGCGGTGGCTTCGTTGGCGGCTTGCTCGGCTTGTGCTTGGTCGAGCTTGGCACGGACGTCGTTGAGCAGACCCTGGGCGCGCTTGGCCAAGGCCTCGCCGATCTCCCATTGACGCATCGACTGGTCAAGATTGAGGCCGCCGGTTTCCAGTGCCTGGACAGCCTGAATCAGCTTGTCGCGCGCCTCCTCATATGGCATCTGGGCGATGAGCTCGCGTTCCTTGTCCGTCAGGGACGTGGCGGGGGTGTTCATGTCGGTGGATGTGGCGTTTTCGGTCATGATGTTCTCCTTATATATACGGTATATATGCGTGGCTGCGTATGGCGTGTCACGCGGTTGCGGATGTGGTGGTTGCGGTAATGACACCCTTCTTCAAGGTGACGGTGATGCCATCCCCAGGGCTTACCTGCGAAGCATCGTCTAGTACGTGGCCATCGGCGGACTGCACCACCGCATAGCCTCGGTTCAACGTGGATTGCGGGCTGAGTGCGGTCAGTGAGGCGTGAGCTCGCTCGACGGTGAGCTGGGCATCGTCCACGATGCGTCGCAGCCCGATATCGAGCCGTTGCAACGAGTCGTCAATTAAGCGCTGATGAGGCTCAAGCATGGTGTGCGGCTGTGTCAGGCTCGGGCGGTTCGCATATCCCTCGATAAGTCGAATCTCGTTCTCCACGCGCGAACGGACCCGCAGTCGCATACGGTCGATGGCACCTTCGATGAGCTGCGACTGCTCACGCACATCCGGCACCACGCGCTTGGCCGCATCGGTAGGGGTGGAGGCGCGCAGATCGGCGACCAGATCCAGCAATGTCCAGTCATCCTCATGCCCGATGGAGGAGATTAATGGTGTAGTGCAGGCATACGCCGCACGAACCACACGCTCATCCGAGAAACCGATGAGATCCTCAAACGAGCCGCCGCCACGGGCCACGATGATCACATCCACGCTCGGGTCGGCATCGAGTTGTGCAATGGCCTGAACCACCTCGGCCGGGCATTGCTCGCCCTGAACATGCACATGGACCACCTTGAAGGTTACGGAAGGCCAACGAAGGTTCACATTGGTGATCACATCGCCTTCCGCACGTGCCTGAGGTGCGCAAATCAGGCCAATAGTCTTCGGAAACTCCGGGAGAGGCAGTTTGTGATCGGCATCGAACAGGCCCTCGCCCTTAAGCTGCTTGCGCAATTCGTCGATCATGGCCTTGAGGCTGCCACCGGCTCCGACCTTGAGAATCGTGTCCCCGCGCAACGACAGCGAAGTGCGCTTCATCCACAGGTTCGGTTTGCCGTGAATCACCACGCGGTCGCCCTGAACGAACTGGCTGGCCGCGGCCGCGAACCTGCCGAAGCCATTGACTTCCATGGCGATATCCTCGAAGTCGTCGCGCAGCGTGATGTAGGCCGAGCCGGCGCGACGGGTATTGATCTGCGTGATCTGGCCGGTGACCCACGCGGACGGCCATCGTTCCACGGCACCGTAGAACTTCTGGCTCAGCACGCTTACCGGCCACGGATTTTGCGCGGTGGTTTCAGCGGCGCGTGCAGGCAGCTGATCGATAGGGCGAGGCTCATTCGGCAGATTGATGGCGCCCCGATCGGGCGCGAAAGTGCCTTGACCCGGCTCAAAGCCAGACGAGGCCAGTGAAGCGGCGGTCGGTGGACGGCCGGTAGATGAGTAGCCCATTGCAGTAGTCATGCACTCCACTATAAGTGCGTTGGTTGATGACGGTAAAAATTTACCGTCGCCTGAAAACGGTGTGATGATGAATGCAAGAACCGTACGAAGCGATGTATCAGCCGATGATGGAGATGGTCTGGTGCATCAGAAGAAAGGAGTCATTATGGCGAAGAAACGGGTGCTATGAAGAGGAGTGAGATATGCGTTGCACTGACGATTGAGAGTCGTCAGGGAGCTCGCTGTGCGACACGCGAGCAGAAAACAGTTACGCTAATCACACACTTGTAGTTTTGGCGAAAAATAGCCGAAAAACCCTATAAATAGTTCGACACACCACTGTTGAGCACTAGATATAGGGGTGGGGATGCCGTATTCTTCTAGAGGTTCAAGAAAACGATATCAATGTAATTTCGTGTGGCCCACGTCGAGTGCGGCCAAAATGCGGAACTCAGGAGAGTGTTCGCCTTATAGGAAAGGGGTGCCCGATGGGCGCACAGGTGCTGGAGGAAACCGTCACCGATAACGAGACCAAGGTGGCCGCCAAGGCCTCCACCGTGCTCGTTGAGAAGCGTGATGGTCGTGTGGTCGACTTCGACCCCATCAACATCATCTCTGCGGTCAAGTCTGCTTTCGGTGACCTGAACAAGGAAGTCGGCCCCGAAGAAGATGCCATGATCCGTGGTTTCGCCAACCAAGTCGAAGGCGAAATCAAGGGGCGTTACACCGGCCCCGCCAAAATCGAGGACATCCAGAATCTCGTGGAGCACGCCCTCATTGACGCCCACCTGTACGATGTGGCTCGCGCCTACACCAATTACCGTCTCGACAAAGACATTCAGCGTGCCAAGGCCACTGATGTCAACGAGGCCGTTGCTCGCTTCATTAATCATGACCCGACCCTGATTCACGAGAACGCGAACAAGGATTCCAACGTCTACTCCACCCAGCGTGATCTGCTGGCCGGTGCCGTGTCCAAGGCCGCCGCGTTCAACATGCTGCCGCCGGCGGTGTCCAACGCCCACATGAAGGGCGACATTCACTTCCACGATGCCGACTATTCGCCGTTCACTGCCCAGTCCAACTGCTCCTTGCCGAACTTCTGGGACATGTTGGCCAATGGCTTCACTCTTGGCAACGCTCCGATGGCTTCCCCGAAGTCCATCGCCATTGCGGCCACCCAGATTACCCAGATCATGAAGGACGTGGCCTCCAGCCAGTATGGTGGCCAGACCGCCAACCGTGCCGACGAGCATCTTGCCCAGTATGCCAAGAAGGATTACGAGAAGTTCCTTGAGGAAGCTCGTGAGACCATCCCCGACGGCATGCCGGTTGAATTCGCCCGTCGTCAGGTCGAGAGCGCCAAGAAGAACGAGCCCGCCAAGCTGCATTTCGGTTCCCGTGAACCGCTGCCGATGGACACCCCGTTCCACACCGACGTTGACGAACTTGAGCAAGAGCGTGAAATCCTCGCCAAGATTCGTACCCGCAAGGCCATCTATGATGCCATGCAGACCATGGAATACCAGATCAACTCCAACCGTGTGTCCAACGGCCAGACCCCGTTCGTGACTGTCGGCTTTGGTCTCGGCACCGACTGGTTCTCTCGTGAAGTGCAGCGCGCAATCCTGCTGAACCGTATTCGCGGCCTCGGCAAGGAACACCACACCGCCATCTTCCCGAAGCTCGTCTTTACTGTGAAGCACGGCGTGAACGCCGACCCGGGTGACCCGAACTACGATCTGAAGCAGCTTGCCCTCGAGTCCGCCACCAAGCGCATGTACCCGGATGTGGTGTTCTACGAGAACATCGTCAAGATCACAGGCTCCTTCAAGGCTCCGATGGGTTGCCGCTCCTTCCTGCAGGGTTGGATTAACCCGGAGACCGGCAAGGATGAAGAAGACGGCCGTATGAACCTCGGCGTGGTCACCGTCAACGTGCCGCGTATCGCCATCGAATCCCACGGTGACAAGGCTCGCTTCTGGAAGCTGTTCGACGAGCGTATGGAAGTCGCCCATCAGGCCCTCCAGTTCCGCATCATGCGCTGCAAGGAAGCCACCCCGGTCAACGCCCCGACCCTGTTCCGCTTTGGTGCGTTTGGTCGTCTTGGTGCCAACGACAACGTGGACCAGCTGTTCAAGAACGAGCGTGCCACCGTGTCGCTCGGCTACATCGGCCTTGCCGAGACCACTGCGGTCTTCTATGGCAAGAACTGGATTCGCGACCACGGCTGGGATCCGGAAGGCAAGGAGTTCGCGCTGTCCATCGTCAAGCGCATGAACGAGCTGTGCAAGCAGTGGAGCAAAGCGGAGGGTTACCACTATTCCGTGTACTCCACTCCGGCTGAATCCCTGACCGACCGCTTCAACCGCATGGACCGTGAAAAGTTCGGCCGTATCGAAGGCGTGACTGATCACGACTTCTACACCAACTCCTTCCACTACCCGGTGTGGTTGCAGCCCACTCCGATGGAGAAGCTCAGCTACGAGAAGGACTTCCCGTACTACGCTTCCGGCGGCTTCATCAACTACTGCGAGTACCCGTGCCTGCAGGACAACCCGAAGGCGCTCGAAGCCGTGTGGGATTACGCCTACAACATCGGCATCGGCTACCTGGGTACCAACACCCCGATCGACCACTGCTTCGTGTGCGGCTTCCAGGGCGACTTCGAGCCGACCGAGGAAGGCTTCAAGTGCCCCGGAGTGCGGTAACTCCAACCCGGACAAGTGCAACGTCACCAAGCGCACCTGCGGCTATCTCGGCAGCCCGGTCCAGCGCCCGATGGTGCACGGCCGTCACGAGGAAATTGCCCACCGAGTCAAGCACATGAGCGGCGAAACCGGTCGTGTGACGCTGGATGACGGAACCACTCGCGAGTGGTTCGAAGAGACCAAGTAGGGTTTATACTTGCTCCCGCTGACGGGAGCTGTAGAGCGTAAGCGAGACTGAGGGCGGTCATCCTTTATGGTGTTGACCACCCTCAGTCCGTCTGATGACGGACAGCTCCCGCCAGCGGGAGCTAATGCTTTCCGTAAGGAGGGAATCATGCCGGAGCTGCATACGACCAAGCCCGAACCCAAGCGCCATGACTTTGCGGCCGGCGAGACCGGGCGTGGCCCCTCCGTACCCTCCAACGGTCTTGCCAACGATCCGAAAGCCGGTCAATGGGATGGCCGGCGCATGTCCAAGCGGATGATCGCCGACTACAAAACCTTCATTGTCACCGACGGAGAAGGCGTGCGCAACTCCCTTTACGTCTCCGGTTGCCCCTTCCACTGCGTCGACTGCTTCAACGCCTCCATCTGGGATTTCCAAGCCGGCCACGAATACACGCAAAAACTTGAAGACAAAATCATCGAAGATCTGAAAGCCCCATGGGTGCAAGGCATTACGTTCCTTGGCGGCGAGCCATTCCTCAACACTCCCGTGCTGGTGCCGCTCGCACAACGTATCCGCCAGGAATTCGGTCATACCAAAGATATCTGGTCGTGGACCGGCTACACATGGGAAGAACTCATGCGCCCCGGAGAAACCCCAGACAAGCTTGAATTGCTACATCTCATCGACATTCTCGTCGACGGCCGCTACCTCAGAGACCAGAAGGACTCGCTGCTGCAATTCCGCGGCTCCAGAAACCAGCGCATCCTCGATGTGCCCAAGTCTCTGGAAGCCGGCGAACCGGTCATCTGGGCCAAGCTCCACGATCAAGAACGAGATATCCCCGAAATCTATTTGAAAGACCGCGAAGCCGGCGAAGGCCAACAGGCCTCGTAGTAGCAGTTCTGGAATGCCGCACTCAGCAATATCGTTGGAACTGTTGGGAAAAGGCCTTCCCGTGAGCGAAATCGCCTCGCCTCGTGCCATGTTGGGCAGGTGGTCGGACTAATATTCCATAAGAAGTAGCCGGGCGAAGCCGTCCGCAGGGTATCTGCCAGCCGTCCCGAAACGGTTCATGATGCCTCAAAGCGTGCACTCCCGGAAGTCGGAATTAAGAGGAACACATGGTTGACATCGCCACTGACGCGAGCGTAAAGCCCGCTTCACACCCGAAGCCCCTGCGTGTGGGATTGGACATCGGTTCCACCACCGTCAAGGCCGTGGTGCTTGATCAGTCCGATTCCCTGGGAGACACCCTCTTCTCCGATTACCGACGCCACCACGCCAACGTGCGTGCCACCGTGGCCGGCCTGTTGGTACGACATCCACAAGAAGCTTGTGGACCTCGGACGCGGCGACGAACCGATTCGCCTGTCTATCACCGGTTCCGGCGGTCTGGCGCTTGCTGACAATCTGCATGTGCCTTTCATTCAGGAGGTCATCGCCGAAACCGAGGCAATCGACAAGGAATACCCGCAGGCCGATGTCATCATCGAGCTCGGCGGCGAGGACGCCAAAATCACCTACCTGAAACCCACGCCCGAACAACGCATGAACGGTTCGTGCGCAGGTGGTACCGGCGCGTTCATTGACCAGATGTCCACGCTGCTTGACACTGACGCCGCAGGCCTTAACGAGATGGCCAAGAGCTACGAGAACCTGTATCCGATCGCTTCTCGTTGTGGTGTGTTCGCCAAAACCGATTTGCAGCCGCTGATCAACGACGGCGCGGCCAAGCCTGATCTCGCCGCCTCCATCTTCACCGCAGTGGCCACGCAGACCATCGCCGGCCTGGCTTCTGGCCGCCCGATCCACGGTACCGTCATCTTCCTCGGCGGCCCGCTGTTCTTCATGTCCGAACTGCGCGCCGCCTTCCAGCGTGCCCTTGAAGGCAAGGTCGACGAGTTCATCGTGCCGACCGACGCCCACCTGTATGTGGCCTACGGTTCGGCATTGCAGGCCGACACGGATTCCGACGATCAGGGCCACCATTTCGAGGCCTACACCTGCGACGAAATCCTGAAGCGTTTGGACGAGCTGAAGAACCTGCCCTCCAACACGCCCACCATGCCGCCGCTGTTTCCCACCGAGGCCGACCGCGAGGACTTCAACAAGCGTCACCATAAGGAACACATCCACATCGGCACCCTCGAAGGCGCGCATGGCCCGCACTTCCTGGGCATCGACGCCGGTTCCACCACCATCAAGGCCACGCTCGTCAACGACGACCGTGAAATCGTCTGGTCCAGCTACGCCAACAACGAAGGCAGCCCGCTGACCGCCGCCATCAACATCGTCAAGAAGATTCAGTCTGAGCTGCCCGAAGGCGCGTGGATCGCACGCTCCTGCGCCACCGGATACGGCGAAGGCCTCATCACCACCGGCCTGCACTTGGACGAGGGCGTGGTGGAGACCATGGCCCACTATCGTGGCGCCGAAATGGTCAGCCCCGGCGTCACCGCCGTCATCGACATCGGCGGCCAGGATATGAAGTACTTGGCCATCACCGATGGCGTTATCGATTCAATCGCCGTCAACGAGGCCTGCTCGTCCGGCTGTGGTTCGTTCCTGCAGACCTTCGCCATGTCCATGGGCCTGACGATTCAGGAATTCACGCAAAAGGCTCTGGCTTCCACCCATCCGGTGGACCTCGGTTCGCGTTGCACCGTGTTCATGAACTCCTCGGTCAAGCAGGCGCAGAAGGAAGGCGCCTCCATCGAGGACATCGCTGCCGGCCTGTGCTACTCCGTGGTGCGCAACGCCCTGTACAAGGTCATCAAGCTGCGCGATTCCGGCGAACTCGGCGACACTGTGGTGGTCCAGGGCGGTACGTTCCTCAACGACGCCGTGCTGCGCGCCTTCGAGCTGCTCACCGAACGTCAGGTCACCCGCCCGAACATCGCCGGCCTTATGGGCGCGTTCGGCGCCGCCCTGACCGCCCGCATGCACTATCAGGATGAGGCCGACCACTTGGATGTGGTGGTTAAGGCCGATGGGTCCGAGGAACAGTCCGAGGCTGAGCCCGCACCCAAGTCCGAGCCCAAGGCCGCAGCCTTCAAGAAGACCGAGCCGGCCAAGCCTGAGGTCCATGTCGTTGTCGTGGACGGCGTGGCCCACACCGCCAGCTCCATCCTGACCGGCGAAGCGCTCGACAACATGAGCATGACCACCGAGCGTGACGTGTGCAAGCTGTGCCAGAACCACTGCAAGCTCACCATCACCACGTTCTCCGACGGCTCGCGCTTCGTGACCGGCAACCGCTGCGAACGCGGCGGCGACGCCAAGAAGAAGCGCTCCGACCGCCCGAACCTGTACGACTACAAGTACAAGCGTTGCTTCGCCTACCGCAGACTTACCGACAAGGCCGCCACCCGTGGCGAAATCGGCATCCCGCGCGCCCTCAACATGTACGAGAACTACCCGTTCTGGTTCACGCTGCTCACCTCGCTGGGCTTCAAGGTGATGATCTCCGGCCGCAGCTCCCACGAGCTGTTCGAGACCGGCATCGAATCCATCGCCTCCGAAAACATCTGCTACCCGGCCAAGCTGGTGCACGGCCATATCAAGTGGCTGCTCGACAAGGGCGTCAAGACCATCTTCTACCCGTGCGTGAGCTACGAGGAGAACCTCGTGCCCAACACGGACAACCACTACAACTGCCCGGTCGTGGCCAACTATCCGCTCGTCGTCGGCGCCAACATGCCTGAGCTGCGCGAGGATGACGTGCGTTACATGCACCCGTACTTCAACCTTGCCAACCATGAGCTCATGGTTGACCGCATCGTCGAAGAGTTTGCGTGGGCCAACGTGACCCGCGAAGAGGCCGAAACCGCGGTCAAGGCCGCCTATGCCGAAGACAAGGTCTTCAAGCATGACGTGCAGCAGGAAGGTTTGACCGCGCTTGCCTATATGAAAGAGCACAACTGCCGAGGCATCGTGCTCGCCGGCCGTCCCTACCACATCGACCCCGAAATCAACCACGGCATCCCCGAAACCATCTGCTCGCTCGGCATGGTGGTACTCTCCGAGGATTCCATCTGCGAATTGCAGCCGGGGGAGAAGCTCAACCTCACCGAATTCCTTTCCGAGGGCGAGGCCGATCCGCGTTCCAAGAACGCCGCCGGATTCCGCCACGTGGGAGACCGCACGGTCACCAAGATGCCGTTGCGCGTCACTAACCAGTGGGCCTACCACTCCCGCCTGTACGCGGCCGCACACTTCGTGGCCTTGTATCCGGGCCTCGAGCTTGTGCAGCTCAATTCCTTCGGTTGCGGCCTCGACGCCATCACCACTGATCAGGTGGCCGAGATTCTGGCCGACAAGGCGGACGTGTACACGCTGCTCAAGATTGACGAGGTCTCCAACCTGGGTGCAGCCAAGATTCGACTGCGCTCGCTCAAGGCCGCCGTCGAGGAACGCGAAGCCAACAAGGCCCGCGAAGCCGCCGCGGCCAAGGCATCCCAGGCCGCCGCGACGAAGGCCGTGCAAGGCCCCAAGTCCACCGGATTCCGCAAGACCGGCTCCACCGCGCCAACCCCCGGCCGCCAGATTCTGCTTGACAGCACCATGGCCGCCAACCCGAAGCTCACCAAGGCCATGCGCGCCGCCTCCAAGCGCGCCGCCGAACGCGACCTGCAGGCCGCAGTCGCCAGCAAGAACGGCACTTCGGACGGCACTACTGGTGTGACGAACGCCAAGAACGCCAAGAAGTCCGGCCACAACAACGCCACCATGTCCCGATACGCGCATCGTGAGAAGTTCGTCAAGGACATGAAGAAGAACTATACGATTGTCGGCCCTCAGATGAGCCCGATCCACATGTCCTTGGTCGAGGCGGTCATCCGCTCCGGCGGCTACAAGTTCGACATCCTGAAGCACGCGAGCCGCGGCGACGTGGAAACCGGCCTCAAATACGTGAACAACGACGCCTGTTACCCGGCAATCATGGTCATCGGCCAGCTCATCGGCGCGATTCAGGAAGGCAAGTACGATCCGGACAAGGTGGCGCTCGCCATCACCCAGACCGGTGGTATGTGCCGTGCGACCAACTACTTCGGCCTGATCCGCAAGGCTTTGGTCGATGCCGGCTACCCGCAGATTCCGGTCATCGCCATTTCTACCCAAGGCCTCGAAGACAACCCCGGCTTCAAGGCCACCCTGCCCCTGCTGCACCGTGCCATCAAGGCGCTGATTCTGGGCGACCTGCTCATGAAGTGCCTCTACCGCGTGCGCCCGTACGAAGTGGAGAAGGGCTCGGCCAACAAGCTGTACGAGCTGTGGGACACCATCGTGCGCGAAACCATCGAACACCACGGCTATTCCAAGACCGCCGCCAAGGCGCCGGGCATCAGGAAGGGATACCTGCCGTACAACGTGCTGGCCAAGGAGATCGTGAAGTCCTTCGACAACCTGCCGCTGCGTGACATCCCACGCAAGGTGCGCGTCGGCGTGGTCGGCGAGATCCTCGTCAAGTACCAGCCGGACGCGAACACCATGTGGTCGACGTCATCGAATCCCAGGACTTGCGAGGCCGTGGTGCCCGG
>ENA-OQKR01000387-OQKR01000387.1-human-gut-metagenome-genome-assembly--contig:-NODE-387-length-18639-cov-3.403522_pt1 | contig 18639 bp, 12 predicted proteins | sample MGYA00242803_ERZ504806 | MGnify/ENA primary metagenome ERZ504806 (study PRJEB26092, sample SAMD00036399) | human gut metagenome | host: Homo sapiens | study: EMG produced TPA metagenomics assembly of...
GTCTTATGGCGGTAATAATAAATGGTATTGTGCTTGACATCCGTTTTGCGGAGATGTACAAGGTCTACGAACGGAATGCCTCGTAAGTAAAAACTTAACAGAAACATGTCGCGGCTGAAACGCAAGGCGGGTTTCTTCTCCAAATCAAGATTTACCAAGCGCCGGATTAGTAAAGGAGAGATGGCCCGTTTGGCGGTAGGCTCATAGCCAGTGAATACATAGGCGAACAAATCGTCTATACTGTGTGTGAATGGAATGCCTTGTTCGGCAGCTTGGTGAGAGATGGAACGGAGCATACGCATATAGGTGGATATGGTATTATGGCGCCGCCCTTCGCCGAGCAGCCGGTCTTCGTATTGCTTGATGAGGCTGGGGGTGAGATCTGCAAAAGTGATGGAACGGTGGCCGATGAAGCGGAAAAAGCTGTTCACTGTACTGGTATATATACCGGATGTACTGTATCGTCCGGCTTGTTTTGTCCGCTGTATCAGGGAAGCGGAAAAATTATGTATAGTATTCATAATCTGAATTTTAATATTTTAAATACATATAAAACAACCTTGAGCATGAAATGATTGTATGGCAATCAATGCACGCTTAGGGGAGAAATGGTAAAATTTCTATATAAATTCAGATATGTATTCTCCGGGCAGACAGGAGGAGGGTTACAGTATGCCCGAACGTACCCGACTCAGTGTTTCGGGGGTCATCAGCAGATAGGACGCAATGTGCGACAAAGGAGCCCGCTTGATGACTTCGGGCTGATGTTCCATGAGCTGGTTATAGCGCTCGCGTGCAGTCTCAAACCGCCAGGAGTCAGCCTTTATCTGTGAAACAATCAGGGAATATTCCAGAATCTTCCGATAGAACATGTTTATTTCCCATGAGATTTCGGTAAGTGTCAGCAGCTTGTTGTATGGCAGCAGGTATACGACACTCGGTTCGAGTGCCTCAATCATGAGGTGGGTGGGTTCCTGCTTCAAGGTACTTTCTATGCAGATGATGATGCAGCCTTCATAGGAAAAGTGTTCGGTGACGTCTTTACCGTTTTTATAATAGAATTGGCGCAACATGCCTTTTCCTACAAATACGATATTATGGCTTATCTGCCCTTCATTGAGTAATAATGCGCCCTTTTCTACTTCCTTGCGAATGAGGATTTCCTCTATCAACCTTCTTCCCTCGGGAGCCATGCCTGGATAGCGGGAGTTGATAGCGGCATCTACGGTTTCTTTCAATAGTGCATCCATAAAGCCATAATTTGTTTGTTCGAGGGGCAAAGATAAGGTTTTTACGAGAAAAAATCAGCTCCGTATGAAACTTTTGTTTACCCATTTCATGCCATACCAGCGGCGGACGAAAATGAAGCCGCGGATATTCTCGTCCAACAGGAAGGCTACCCACATGCCGCAGATACCCCAGCCGAAGGGGAAGCCGAAAAGGTATCCCACACCTACAGCTACACTCCACTGCACCACCAACCCTACGTAGAAGGGGTAGTTGACATCTCCTGCCGCACGAAGGGCGTTGGTGGCGAAGATGTTGATGGGGCGGCCTATTTCGAGGAGTACATCTATGATAAGGATGGTGGCACCCATACGTATGATGTCGGGGTTGGACGTGAGCCAGCCAAAGATGGCATGCCCCGAAAGGGCGAGGATGCAGGACAGCATGACGGTAATCATGACGGATTTCTTCATGACGTATTTTCCCATAAGGAAGGCTGCGTGAGGTTTCTTCTCGCCTATCAGATGCCCGATACAGATGGCGCCGCCTTGTGCCATGGAGATGCTGAACAGATAAGCGAACATGATGATGTTGACACAATAGGTACGGGTGGCGAGCGCTTCCACTCCCAGCATGTTGATGAAGTAGGTGATGACGACTTGCGACGAGCTGTACGACAATTGTTCGCCGGCGGAGGGCAGGCCTACCTTCATCAGGTTCTTTAGTTCTATCCACGGAAAAGGGCGGAAGTATGCCGGTGGAAAACGGTGGATGTGCTTGCGGAACAGTATGACGAACAGTATAATCATGGAGACACCCCGGCTGAAGGCTGTGGAGATGGCGGCGCCTTCCACGCCCAGTTCCGGAAAGCCGAAGCGGCCGAAGATGAGGGAGTAGTTGCCGATGATATTGAGGATATTGACTACGACGGTGACCATCATCGGGTAGATGGCCTTGTTGGCACTGCGCAGGGAGGCGGAGAGGGTGAGGGATAGTGCCTGGAAGAAGGCGAAAGCGCCTACGATACGCATATAGTCCATGCCGTCCTGCATCAGTTCAGCGGTGAGCCCCATCAGCCGGAGGATGGGATGGGCGCAGGAGAACAGTACCAGGCTGACCGTGATACCTACCGCCAGGTTGACGAGGATGGATACGCCGACTACTTGCACTACTTTCTTGTGTAGTTTCGCACCGAGATACTGGGAACACAGAACGGACGTTCCGAGGTTGATGACTTCGAAAACGAGGAAAGTGAGCATGATAATTTGGTTGACTACCCCTACGGCGGCAACACTGTTGTCCGAGTGGCGGCTCAGCATGATGGTGTCCACCGCACCGAGCATCATGATGAGAAGTGTCTCTATAAAAATGGGGGCGGCCAGCTTGGCAAGCCGCTTTTTCAGACTTTCTTGTTGTATCATTGTCCGTGTATGTGCACTATACTTTAAAAATCGCGCAAAGATAAGGAAAGGTTGAAAAGGACGGTTTGATATGTATCAAATTTTTTTTCTGTTTTAGGGTTTGAGTGTTAACGTGTTATCTCAAATTGTATGAAAACGGTGAAAAAAATATGTAGGAAAGATTTGCACAGTCCAAAAGTTTGCCCTACATTTGCACCGCATTTGAAAAGAATGCTGGTTATAAAAAAGGAAGTTTGGGTGAGTGGCTGAAACCACCAGTTTGCTAAACTGACGTACGGGTAACCGTACCGGGGGTTCGAATCCCCCAGCTTCCGCCAGATGCACTCTTAGCTCAGTTGGTAGAGCAACTGACTCTTAATCAGTGGGTCCAGGGTTCGAATCCCTGAGGGTGTACAAGACAAATGCGAGGGTGGGTTCATCTAACGGTTAGGATACATGCCTCTCACGCATGGTATACGAGTTCGATTCTCGTACCCACTACAAAAACAAGAAAGCGGTTGACTGATGAAACGGTTAACCGCTTTTTGTTTTTCATTTTTCTGTTGTAATCCGAAAATAGTTTCTATATTTGCACCCGCTATGGCGAAATGTATATTCTATATCTTGTTAGGGTTGTTCCTCATATCGAAGTTCACTTCCGTTTCTGATGATATGGAGGGATGTAAGACACTCCCTACTGTGGATGTGCATTATTTCTCCGGAGCCCAGCACAGCTTGTCGGGGGCAGATGGCAGACAATGCCAGGAAAAAGGGGAGGACGCGAATTATAATTGCCTGGCAGATGCCGGTTGCATAGGAAATACCTTCTCATTACGGCATGCCTCTTGCTCGAAATTGTTGAGGCTTAATCCGGACTTCATTGCCGCCAAGGTTGCAAGAACCCTGAAAACTCTGCTCCCGGAAGAAAAGACAACTTCTTTCCCCTTTACTTTCCATCCCCATAAGATTTCATATAGATATTATGTATATACGCTGAGGCGTATTCTTATTTAGTACTTTCCCTTCCTCTCTTTCGGGAGCCGGAGAGATTGCCCGTCTCCCCATGCCGAGTTTTTCTCTATTTTTTAAGTACTGATAATCAATATATAATGGATTTTCTATTAGATTTTATTCTCCATATCGATCAGTATATGATTGATATAGTGCAGGAATATCATATGTGGGCGTATGCCATATTGTTTCTGATTATTTTCTGCGAAACGGGGCTGGTGGTCACACCTTTCCTGCCGGGCGATTCCCTGCTTTTTGTGGCGGGAGCTATTGCCGCACTGCCCGACATGCCTCTCGAGGTCAATGTGCTGGCTTTGATATTGTTTGTTGCCGCGGTATTGGGCGACTCTTGCAACTACATGATAGGGCATTTCTTCGGGCAAAGGCTCTTCAATAATCCCGATTCCAGAATATTCAAGCAAAACCATCTCGACAAGACCCATGAGTTCTATAAGAAGTATGGAGGCAAGACAATTATCATAGCCCGTTTTGTGCCTATCGTCCGTACGTTTGCGCCATTCGTGGCGGGGATGGGTAAGATGCATTTACTATTACTTCATGCTGTACAACCTGATTGGGGGCGCCTGCTGGATTGCCATCTTCTGTTATGCGGGTTATTTCTTCGGTGACCTTCCGTTTGTACAAGAGAACCTCAAACTGCTGATTGTGGCCATTATTGTGGTTTCCATACTGCCGGCCGTGGTAGAAGTGCTGCGTGCAAGACTGAAACAACGAAAACAAAAATAAATTAATATACTTAGTACATTTATCCATTATGAAGAATTCTTTTTTTAGCCGGTTCACACCGAAAGAACCGAAATTCTTTCCTTTGCTGAAGCAATTGTCTGAGATTTTATTGTCCTCGTCGGCTCTGTTGATAGAAATATTGGGCCATGACTCGCCTGAGAAGAGGGCGGAAGATTATAAACGAATCAAAGATTTGGAGCGCGAGGGCGATAAGCTGACCAATCTGATTCTGGATGAACTGGGCACTACTTTCATTACTCCTTTTGACCGGGAGGATATCCATGACCTGGCTTCGGGCATGGATGATGTGATTGATGGAATAAACAGCTGTGCCAAGCGTATCACTATCTATAATCCGCATCCTATTTCGGACAAGGGGAAAGAGCTGGGACATATGGTTCAACAAGAAGCGGCCCTCATCGGCCAGGCCATGGATGAACTGGAGGCATTTCGCAAGAGTCCGGATAAGCTGCGCGCATATTGCAACCAGCTGCATGACATAGAAAACCGGGCAGATGATATTTATGAATTTTTCATCACCAGGCTTTTTGAAGAAGAGAAGGACTGCATTGAACTCATCAAAATCAAGGAGATTATGTATGAGTTGGAAAAAACGACGGACGCAGCCGAACACGTGGGCAAGATTTTGAGGAGCCTGATTGTGAAATACGCATAAACGAACGGACGCATGGAACTATTAGTGATTATCATTGTACTGGCTCTGATATTCGATTATATCAACGGTTTTCATGATGCGGCCAATTCTATTGCCACCATTGTGTCTACCAAAGTACTTACACCGTTTCAGGCGGTGATATGGGCGGCTTTCTTCAATTTTGTGGCCTTTTTCATCGCCAAGTGTGTCATCGGCGGTTTCGGCATTGCCAACACCGTATCGAAAACGGTGATGGAGCCTTACATTACTTTGCCTATCATTCTGGCCGGCGTGATTGCGGCCATTGCCTGGAATCTGTTCACTTGGTGGAAGGGAATCCCTTCCTCTTCTTCGCACACGCTTATCGGAGGTTTTGCCGGAGCTGCCATCATGGCACACGGTTTTGAGGCCATCCAGTTGAGTATCATTCTGAAGATTGCGGCATTCATTTTTCTGGCTCCCTTGATTGGTATGGTGGTGGCATTCGGTTTTACGTTGTTGGTCTTGTACATTTGCCGCAGGGCGCATCCCCATACGGCCGAGGTGTGGTTCAAGAAACTGCAGCTGGTGTCTTCGGCTTTGTTCAGCATCGGGCACGGTCTGAATGATTCACAGAAGGTAATGGGTATCATTGCTGCGGCTATGATAGCCGGACATTCGGAAGGACTGGGAATGGGGATAAACAGTATTGATGACCTGCCGGACTGGGTGGCATTCTCTTGTTTTACGGCCATTTCACTCGGTACCATGTCCGGCGGGTGGAAGATTGTGAAGACCATGGGGACTAAGATTACGAAGGTGACGCCACTGGAAGGGGTGATTGCGGAAACTGCCGGTGCGTTTACGCTTTATCTGACGGAGTATCTGAAGATTCCGGTAAGTACGACACACACCATTACGGGAGCTATTATCGGAGTAGGGGCCACGAAGCGGCTTTCGGCTGTGCGTTGGGGAGTTACGAAGAGTCTGATGACCGCTTGGGTGCTGACTATCCCCGTCAGTGCTTTGCTGGCAGCAGGGATTTATTGTATCGTATCCCTTTTTTAGAAGTGCTGCCGCATAAAAAATAGACGGGTTCGTTTTATTTTGCATGAGGTTTGCACTATCTTTGCAGCCTGAAACTGTAAAATAGAATGCACATTGGACTGGCTATATAGTTTATTCGTCGAGCACTCCGCCTTGCAGGCGGTTGTGGTACTCTCACTGATTTCCGCTATCGGATTGGGATTGGGGAAGATACATGTTTGCGGCATTTCATTGGGAGTGACGTTTGTATTCTTTGCCGGCATCATTGCCGGGCATTTCGGGTTGTCCATAGACCCGCAGATGCTGAATTATGCGGAAAGCTTCGGGCTGGTGATATTTGTGTATGCTTTGGGTTTGCAGGTGGGACCGGGCTTTTTCAGCTCTTTCCGTAAAGGAGGGGTACAACTGAATATGCTCGCCACGGGTGTAGTGCTTATCGGCACCCTGCTGACTGTACTGGGCAGCTATGGGTTGGGAGTATCCCTGCCGGATATGGTGGGCATACTTTGCGGTGCCACGACAAACACACCGGCACTCGGTGCGGCACAGCAGACATTGAAACAGATGGGACTTGGAGTCCAGGTACCCCTGCTTTGGGGTGTGCGGTGGCATATCCGCTGGGGGTGTAGGGGTCATTCTGGCCGTACTGTTCATCCGTAAGACGCTGGCGCATAAGGAAGACCTGGAATTGAAAGAGAAGGATGACGTGAACAAGCCTTACATTGTTGCGTTCCAGGTGCACAATCCTGCCATCTTCAACAAGAGTATCAAGGAAATAGGCGGGCTGAACAGCTATCCGAAGTTCGTGATTTCCCGCTTGTGGCGGGATGGGAATGTGAGTATTCCTACCTCGGAAAAGATTATAAAGGAAGGTGACCGCCTGCTGGTGATTACCTCGGAGAAAAATACGCCGGCTCTGACTGTGCTTTTCGGCGAGCAGGAGCATACCGACTGGAACAAGGAAGATATAGACTGGAATGCCATAGACAGCCAGCTGATTTCGCAACGTATCGTGGTGACGCGCCCGGAGTTGAACGGCAAGAAGCTGGGTTCTCTCCATCTGCGTAATCATTACGGTATCAATATCAGCCGGGTTTATCGTAGCGGCGTGCAGCTGCTGGCCACAGCGGAACTGACCTTGCAATTGGGTGACCGCCTGACCGTAGTGGGCGAAGCCGCTGCTATACAAAATGTGGAGAAGGTGCTGGGCAATGCTGTGAAAAGCCTGAAGGAACCGAACTTGGTGGCGGTATTTATCGGTATTGTCATCGGTCTGGCTTTGGGAGCAATTCCTATTTCCATTCCCGGCATCAGCGCTCCCGTGCGGCTCGGATTGGCAGGAGGCCCTATCATCGTAGGTATTCTTATCGGGACATTCGGTCCGAGGATGCACATGGTGACTTATACTACGCGCAGTGCGAACCTGATGCTCCGTGCATTGGGATTGTCTCTTTACCTAGCTTGCCTGGGACTGGATGCGGGTGCCCATTTCTTCGATACGGTATTCCGGCCGGAAGGGCTGTTATGGATTGCTACGGGTTTTGCGTTGACTGTGGTTCCGGTATTGATTATGGGTATCGTTACCTTCAAGTGGCTGAAGATAGATTTCGGAACAATGGCGGGTATGCTGTGCGGAAGCATGGCAAACCCCATGGCGCTGAACTACGCCAACGACACCATTCCGGGAGACAATCCGTCTGTAGCTTATGCTACGGTTTATCCGCTGTGCATGTTTCTACGGGTAATTATAGCCCAAGTGCTGCTCATGTTCTTCATTAATGGATAATGAAGAATGAGGGATATTATCAACTGTCAATTATCAACTATCAATTAAATAACTATGGGAAATATAACTCCGGAAAGTATTGTCAATGACTTGCGTTATTTGCAATTATTATCACGCAGTTTTCCTACCATTGCTGATGCCAGTACAGAAATCATCAATCTGGAGGCCATTCTGAATCTGCCGAAAGGTACAGAGCATTTTCTGACGGATATTCATGGCGAGTATGAGGCTTTTCAGCATGTGCTGAAGAATGCATCGGGGGCAGTGAAACGTAAGGTGAACGAAATATTCGGGCATACACTGCGCGAAAGTGAGAAGAAGGAAATCTGTACGTTAATTTATTATCCGGAAGAGAAGCTGCAACTTATCAAGGAGCAGGAAACGGACCTGGATGACTGGTATTTGATAACACTGAACCAGTTGGTAAAAGTATGCCAGAACGTTTCGTCCAAATATACCCGTTCGAAAGTACGCAAGGCACTTCCAGCAGAGTTCTCGTATATCATTCAAGAGCTGTTGCACGAATCGAGCATCGAACCTAACAAGCATGCCTATATCAATGTCATAATCAGTACCATTATCTCTACGAAGCGTGCGGATGATTTTATTGTGGCGATGTGCAACCTTATCCAGCGCTTGACCATCGACTCGCTGCATATCGTGGGCGATATATACGACCGCGGACCGGGTGCGCATATTATCATGGATACTCTCTGTGATTATCATAATTTCGACATCCAATGGGGTAACCACGATATTCTGTGGATGGGTGCCGCATCGGGTAATGATGCTTGTATAGCCAACGTAATCCGTATGTCGATGCGCTATGCCAATTTAGCAACGCTGGAGGATGGTTATGGCATCAATCTGTTGCCGCTTGCAACGTTTGCCATGGATACCTATGCGGATGACCCTTGCACCATCTTTGCGCCGAAAATGAACTTTGCCGATGCGGAATACAATGAGAAGACCTTGCGGCTGATTACACAGATGCACAAGGCGATTACGGTTATCCAGTTGAAACTGGAGGCGGAAATCATCAGCCGCCGTCCTGAGTTCGGTATGGAGAACCGGAAACTGCTGCATCTGGTGGATTTCGAGCGTGGTGTGTTTGTATACGAAGGCAAGGAATATCCGTTGCGCGATGTGAATTTCCCCACCGTAGACCCGGCGGACCCGTATCGTCTGTCGGACGAAGAGCGCGAACTGATGCACCGGATTCATTCTTCTTTCATGAACAGCGAGAAGATGAAGAAGCACATGCGCTGCTTGTTTACGTATGGCGGCATGTATCTGGTGTGCAACAGTAACCTGCTTTATCATGCTTCCGTGCCTCTGAATGCGGACGGCAGTTTTAAACATGTCCGCATCGGCCAAAAGGAATACTGGGGACGTAAGTTGCTGAAAAAGACCGACCAGCTGATACGTACCGCTTACTTTGACGAGGACGGTTCGGACGAGAAACAGTTTGCACTGGATTATGTCTGGTACATGTGGTGCGGACCGGATGCCCCTTCCTTCGATAAAGACAAGATGGCTACCTTTGAACGCTATTTTGTGGCCGACAAAACATTGCATAAGGAGACGAAAGGGCATTACTATGCTTTGCGCAACGAGGCTGAGGTGTGTGACCGCATTCTTGAAGAGTTCGGCGTGAAGCCGGGGCCACATTCGCATATCATCAACGGACATGTACCGGTAAAGACCATTAAAGGTGAGAAACCCATCAAAGCGGATGGTAAGCTGCTGGTGATTGACGGTGGTTTTTCAAAAGCCTATCAGCCGGAAACGGGAATTGCGGGATATACGCTGGTATATCATTCCCACGGCTTGCAGTTGGTGCAGCATGAGCCGTTCCAGAGCCGTCAGAAAGCCATTGAAGAAGGACAAGACATCAAGTCTACAACCCTGGTTGTCGAATTCAATTCGCAGCGTATGATGGTGAAGGATACGGATAAAGGAAGTGAACTCGTTACGCAGATTCAGGATTTGATGAAACTGCTGGTGGCGTATAGGACGGGGCTGATTAAGGAGAAACAATAATTTATAATTTCAGTATCGTCACCCCGCCCTCTACAATGATGCCTTTGTCATAGGTTTTCCCTTGGGTGTAGTAGCGGCTGCCGCCATAACCGCCGGTGAGGAATATGCCAAAGCGCTCGGTCAGGTGGTATTCCAGATTGACACGTGCCTGGAGGGCATAGAGACGTGCCGGAATGCCGTAGTCCTTGTTCTTGAAGGTTTCTATATGTTGGTATCCCAGATCTCCGCTGATGAACAGCTGTTTGTAGAGCGGTAATTCAAGACCGGCACGGTAGAAGAGGGCAGCGGAAAACTTATCGCCAAAATCCAGATAATGGGTACCGCCACCGAGGATGGTATAGAAGAGCCGGTTCTTGAAACGGGCACCTACATTCAGCTTGGTGGCATTACCACCGAAAAACATCAGTTGAACTTTTGTTTGGGGATTGGCATTGACTAATCCCAACTGGAAACCATCTAATTTTTCTTTGTAGTAGTTGAATAGACCTATTTGAAGCCCTTTGGCACGTATGGCCATATTGGCAGCGCCTATTTGTAATCCTCGGGCTGTACCACCCACCACATTGCCCAGGCCGGAAACCTGAACACCGGTCATATCTCCGGCGGTGATGTTGGTAAGGGCGGACATCTGCATGCCATTCAAGTCTTCACCGATTACACTTAGCAGGCCGGCCCCTGAAAATCCTTTGAAATTTCCACCGGAAATATTGGCGAGTCCGGCAAAGTGTATGCCGGAAGCACCTTCTCCGCTGATATTCAACAGGCCGCCTATGGAGGCGCCACGATTATAGTCCCCACTGATGTTTGCCAGACCGGAAATGATGACGCCTTGCGCATGGTTTCCGGTGATACCTACCAGTCCCGAAACGGATACTCCGATAAGGTTGTTGCCATTGATGTTGGTAATTCCTGCTATCTGCATGCCTCGCATGCTTCCCCCCACCATATTTGACAGACCTGCCATCTGTACACCGTTCACATCCCTGCCGGTTACACTGCCAAGAATATTCATGCCGAGGCCATTCAGACGGTTCATGGAGGAGAACACACCCAGATTGAAGCAGGTGCTTCCTATGGTATCAGTCCGCTGTGTGGAGATGTTTTTCCATAAGGAGATATTGATACCTACCGGGCCATGGTCTGTTCGTGGAGAGCGTTGTCTCCGGAAAGATTTCTCGGAGGATTTCTGAATCGTATCCGGCTGTACGCTGTCCGGATTATGTTCTTGGGCAAGAGCTGTCCCTGCAAAAAGCAGGGACACAAGGAGGAGGGAAAGGTTTCGTTTCATACTTTTTTCTATATTTCGTCCGGCCAGGGAGCTGGTTGGCGGGTGGCACGCAACAGAGGGCGCTGCGCATCCACAGACCGGAGGTAATTACTTAATTTCCGTGACAACTCTTTGACAACTTCAGGCTTCTCTCGGGCCATATCATGTTTTTCACTGATGTCGGCGGGGATGTTGAAAAGTTCCCGTCTACCGTCACCGAAATAATACACCAGCTTCCACTCGCCCGAACGGATGGAGCAAGTGGCTCCGATGCCCGGGCCGGAAGGACCCCAGCTATTGGGATAATGCCAGTAGATATCACGGTCTTTCATTTTACCTTTTCCGGTGAGCAATGGCATGAAACTGATGCCGTCGCGTTGCTGTACGGTTGTATAGTTGTCTACGCCTGCCATCTCAAGGATGGTGGGGAAGAAGTCCTCTATCATCAAGTAATGGTCGCATTGGGTTTGGGGCGCTACGATGCCCGGCCAGCGGACAATCATCGGTTCACGTATGCCTCCTTCGTAGGCGGAACCTTTACCACTGTTGAGCGGATAGTTCTGGACATGCAGTTGTCCGGCGCGGGTATGGGCCGCCAAACCGCCATTGTCGGACATGAAGATGAGGATAGTGTTTTCCGTCAGGTTGTTCTTGTCCAGATAATCCATAATGTCTCCCAGACTTTTGTCCATACCCTCAATGAGAGTAGCATAGGCAGCTTCTACCGGAGGAAGGCCTTTGTCCAGGTACTTCTGGTAGAAACGCATGTCAGGTTGTATAGGGGTATGGATGGCATAGTGTGCCATGTACAGAAAGAATGGCTTGTCAGTCTGCTGTGCATCGTCCAGGGCCTTCATGGCCTCTATGGTAAGGGCTTCACTTAGGAAAGTGTCGGTTCCATGATATTTCTCCAGACCGGGTACGGCAGCCAGCGGGCTTTTACCGTCTGTTTTGTTGCCGAAATTCTCCTTGCCATAGTAGCTGGCAGGTGAACCGGCAGCATGTCCGGCTATGTTCACTTCAAACCCCATTTTCAACGGGTCGGCTCCGGGAGTGCCTTCAGCACCGAAGTGGGCTTTTCCGCAATGAATGGTGTGATAGCCATGGTCTTTGAGCACTTCGGCCAGGGAGGTGACTTGTGTGGTCCGTTCCACGCCAGGCTCTTGACAAATGCCGTTAACGTTCCATTCCGGATAAATCATGACCGAGTCGGGTTGTTCATGGGTAGTGTTCTTGCGGAGGGTCCAACTGGTGACTCGATGCCTGGCAGCATTCATTCCCGTAAAAAGGCTGACACGCGTAGGTGAACTGATGCTGCATGCATAGGCCTGCGTAAACATTTTGCCTTGTGTAGCCATCCGTTCCATGTTGGGAGTATGGTACGTATCGTTGTACTTGGTACGCTGTGTCCAAAAGGGGAGGGACGTGTCTTGCCATCCCATGTCATCCACTAGGAACAGAATGATGTTTGGCTGCTCTTTTGGAGCAGGTACGGCATCCCCAGGCGGCATGCCATACGCTTCTCCCGCCATTCCGCATATCGGAAGCATGGCGGATAATAATAATTCGTTTCTCATTTAGATAATAATTTAGAAAGGGTTAGATAGGTTGTAGTTTAATTGTTTTTTTACATTATCCTTTGGCCTCCTGATACAAGAAGCGTTTGATAGATTTCTTCGGCGTTTTTTCAAATTCTTCAGGATAGATTTTCATTTTGAATATCTGGCTGTATGCGGGCAGTTCTGCATTCAGTGCCACACGGTTTTCCTCCATGACGCGTTCGATGTCGTCATTGTTCAGCCCATGGGCAAAGGCATCATCGAAGTCGGGGTAAACCAGACCTACCAGTTTCTCATTCTGCTGCACGATGATGCTTTCGGCTACATACGGCATATTGTTCAGTTTGTCTTCTATCTCTTCCGGGTAGATATTCTGACCGCTCGGACCAAGGAGCATGTTCTTGCTGCGTCCCTTGATGCTTACGTTGCCTTCGGCATCCATCAGGGCAAGGTCTCCGGTGTGCAGCCAGCCGTCTTTGTCGAGTACCTGTACGGTGGCCTCGTCGTTCTTGTAGTAACCCAGCATGACATTGGGACCACGGCAGACAATCTCTCCCGGAATGTTTTCGGGATCGGATGATAGGATTTTCACCTCCATACGCGGTGCAGCCTTTCCGCAAGAACCGGGTTTGAAGCGGGTCCAATCCTCGTAACAGATGATGGGACCGCATTCCGTCATTCCATAGCCTACCGTATAGGGGAAATCTATCATCTTTAAGAACTGCTCCACTTCCTGGTTGAAGGCAGCTCCTCCTACAATGATTTCTGCAAAGTTTCCGCCAAAGGCTTGAATCATTTGTTCGCGTACGGTCGCCTTTATCTTGTCATTGATGATGGGTACTTTCAGCAACAACTTCATGGCGGGAGTTTCCAGCTTGGGCAGTACGCTCTTCTTTATAATCTTTTCGATAATGAGCGGAACAGCCACAATCAGGTTAGGCTTCACTTCGGTGAAAGCCTGGAAAATGATTTTGGGGCTGGGCATACGAGTGAGGAAGAATATGTGGCAACCTACGGCGAATTCATACAGAAACTCGAATGCAAGTCCGTACATATGTGCCATTGGCAGCATGGAGACAATCTTGTCACCGGCTTTCAGCGGCAATACTTCGAAAGCAAAAGTGGTGTTTGACCAAAGGCTGCGGTAGGGCAGCATCACTCCTTTGGAGTAACTGGTGGTGCCGGATGTATAGTTGATGACCGCCAGTTCGTCGGGCTGGTCCTTGTGATAACTGACATGTTCCTTGCGGAAGTTCTTGGGGTATTTCTTACCGAACATTTCGTTGAGATGTTCGCGGGCATAGTCCAACTTTTCGCTACGGGAGACAAGAATGTAGAAGTCTGCCATCATCATGATGCCCTCCAGCAGCGGCATGGCACTTTCGTTGAGGTTTTCCCAAACCTGGTCGCCTACGAAAAGCAGTTTGGCTTCGGAATGGTTCACGATGTTGTGTACATTGTCTGCCTTGAACTCGTGAAGGATGGGGACGATTACCGCACCGTAGGTCAATGTTGCGAGGAACGTTACGCCCCAGTGGGAACTGTTGCGGCCACAGACGGCAATCTTATCGCCTTTCTTGATGCCGCTTGCCTCGAAAATGATATGCAGCTTTTCTATTTTGCGGGCTACGTCCTTATATTGTAGGGTTGCTCCCTTATAGTCGGTCAGAGCGTCTAAATCCCAATTTTCCTTTATGCTATTCTCTATATAGGCGATAAAACTTTGTTCCATGATATTAATTGCACATTTGGTTGAAAATTGTGCAAATATAAGGGTTTATATATAGAAAGCAAACTTTTATAGGGAAAATAGTTTTTATGGCAGCTATTTGCTAAAACTCGACAGTTATACCTAAAGTAGGCAGGATAGTGCCGCTTTCCTGCTTGAGGTATTTCATTTTATAGCGCTGTTCGGCAACAGGAGCAGACGGATTTTCGATGATGCCCGTACTCATTATCACATCCGGCTGCTTCAGTTCGTTGCCGGTGACACCGTAATCGTTTCCTTTGCATGCCAACGGAATGTTGTCTTGGAGGGAAAGTGGCATACGGCTGTAACGCTTGAAGAAACCTTCTGCAGAAACCATGAACCGGTCTTGCAGGTGCCAGTCCACACCGAGGCTGCTTTCAAAGACCTGCATGTACTTCAGGTTTTTGTTGAGATATTGCCCTTCATTGTCTTTATATCCCAAAGCGGTGTAGGGAGGCAATTGGTGGTAGAGGCCGGTACTTCCGCTCAGGGTCCATTGTTCCGAGAGTTTGTAGGATGCAGAGAGGCGTGGGGAGAACTGTTTCCATAGCTGCCGCATCTTTCGGTTGTAAGTGTTGCCATCCATACGGATACCGGCAGAAAGGGCCAGACGCTTGTCGGCGGTGGTATAGTTGGAAGAGAAGAAAGCCCCCCAGCCGAAGATGTCGAGTGAGGTTTCGTAGATGGAAAGCGTACCCGAATGACTGCCGTATAGTCTTTGCCTGCTGTGGTTTGTATAGATGGAGTTGTTCAGTTCTGCTCCTTCTTTTAGGGTCCATGCTCCCAAGCGCGTTTGGTTTTCGAAACGCAGGGTGGTCTTTTGTTCTGTGGAGCGTAGGCGCAGGGTCAGGTTGTCTTCGGAAGAGTCATCGTTGTTGCGGTATTTCAGATTGCGGTTGTTCAGGTAGTTATGGCTCAGTATAAGGGATTGTACGTGCCTTCCATTGTAGTGTCTGTAAGAGGCTCCGAGAGTGAATGTTTCCTGATGGATAGTGGGGAGATAGCTGAGCAGATATTCGGCATCTTCTCCTTTTTCATCGGTATTCAGTTTCATCTTGTCAATGCCTGCAAGACCAAGCAGGGTCAGCTCGCTGTGCTCGTTGAAACGGGTTTTTGTTTTGAATTGTCCGTCAATGAAATTGGGCAGGAAGGGCAGTCCCAAAGCCTTGAACAAAAGTTGCAGGTAGGACTGGCGTGCGGAGAACAGATAAGTGGTGTGCTGCCCCAGATGGCCTGCTCCGCTGAGCGAGACTTCCGATGCGCCGATGGTGGCTTTGAACGCCTGCTTGTCCGGATTTCCGTCCTTGAGGCGGAAGTCGAGGACGGAACTCAAGGCTCCGGAGCGGTTGGCGGGGAAGGCGCCCGTATAAAATGTAATCTCGCGTATCAGGTCGGCATTGACAATACTTACCGGTCCTCCGGATGCACCCTGAGTGGCAAAGTGGTTGATGTTGGGGATTTCGATGCCATCCATATAAAAGCGGTTTTCGGAAGGAGAACCGCCCCGAACAATCAAGTCGTTGCGATAGCCGATGGGAGAGAAAGAGACGCCGGGATAGGAGCGTACGATGCGCGAAACATCCCGGTTGGCTCCGGGACTTTTCTCTATTTCCTGCAAGCCGATGATACGCATGCTGACCGGGCTTTCGATACTTCGCCGGAAGGGGGAAGGCACCACCACTACTGTATTCAGCAGATTGGCATCCTCTTCCATCTCTATCTCGATGAACGGGGTTGAGGCTGAAACAATATATTCGGGGGTGGAAACAGTCTGGTATCCTATGCAGGATGCCTCAAGGCTATAGATGCCCGGAGGTACCTGCTCTATCTTGAATGTGCCGAGTGAATCGGTGGATGCCCCTTTCCCGGGGATGCCGGCAACGAAAACGTTGGCGTAGGCCACGGGTTGTCTGGACTGTCTGTCGATGACTTTGCCGCGAACGGAATAGGTCACGGGAGCTATCATGGCATTCATGGTTGGGCTGATACCTGATAAAAGTATCAGCAATATAAACAATACAGTTCCCACCTTGTACCGTATGGCATTCATGGCTAATCAGACGTCACTAATTACTTTCCCAAGTACCATCGGTACATGCGTTGCACACCTTCCTCGATATCAATCTTATGATGCCATCCCAATGTATGTAACTTACCGGGATCGGTCAGTTTGCGCATGGTGCCGTCGGGTTTGGAAGTGTCGAAGGTCAACCGGCCCTGATAGCCTACGGTGTTGACAATCAGCTCTGCCAACTGGCGGATAGTGATTTCCTTGCCCGTACCGATATTGATGTGACAGTTGCGGATTTCCTTGTCGTCCGGCTCGAAGGTATCTTTGAAGTCGACGTGTTCCATGACGAAGACGCTGGCATCTGCCATCTCCTCGCTCCAGAGGAATTCGCGCAAGGGGGTGCCGGAACCCCATAATCTCACTTCTTCTTCGCTGATGCCGTATTTCCGGAGGATATTCAGAATGTCCTCTTTGCTGCTGTCGCCGTTGATGCCTTCCACCGGACGCAGGTTCATGTCGTGGCGTACGGCATCCCAGTCGCCTTGTTTCAGGCAGTGGGCGAGGTGTATCTTGCGTATCATGGCAGGGAGCACGTGGCTGCGTTCCAGGTCGAAGTTGTCGTTGGGACCGTAAAGGTTGGTGGGCATCACGGCAATGTAGTTCGTACCGTATTGAAGATTGAAGCTTTCGCACATTTTCAGTCCGGCTATTTTGGCGATGGCATAGGGCTCGTTCGTGTATTCCAGCGGAGAAGTGAGGAGTGCGTCTTCTTTCATCGGCTGTTCGGCATCACGGGGATAGATGCAGGTGCTGCCCAGAAAGAGAAGTTTTTTCACTCCGTGGCGGAAGCTTTCGCCGATGACGTTCTGCTGTATCTGCAAGTTCTTGTAGATGAAGTCGGCACGGTAGATACTGTTGGCCATGATGCCACCCACAAAGGCGGCGGCAAGGAATACATATTCGGGCTGTTCCTCGTCGAAGAAGCGGCGTACGGCAACTCCGTCGAGCAGATCGAGTTCTGTGTGGGTCTTGCCGATGAGATTGGTGTATCCTTTCTCCTCAAGATTTTTCCAGATGGCAGAACCTACCAGTCCCCGGTGGCCTGCTACATATATTTTGGCATTTTTGTCTAACATTGTTGTCTGAAAGTTTAATAGTTCATTCAAAGCTCTTTGCTTCTTAAATACAGTTTCTTCACAAATTTCATGTCGTGCTCTGCCATGATGCGTACCAACTCTTCAAAACTGGTCTGCCTCGGATTCCATCCCAGCAGTGTTTTTGCTTTGGTGGGGTCGCCCAGCAATTGTTCCACTTCGGCAGGCCGGAAATATTTGGGGTCGACTTCCACGAGGACTTTTCCGGTCTGTGTGTCGATACCCTTCTCATCCACTCCCTGGCCTTCCCAGCACAGAGTGATGCCTACCTCTCGGAATGCCAGTGTCGCAAATTCGCGTACGGTATGCATTTCTCCGGTGGCAATGACGAAGTCTTCGGGGGTGTCGTGCTGCAGGATGAGCCACATGCACTCGATGTAGTCTTTGGCATATCCCCAGTCGCGCCGGGCATCCAGATTGCCCAGATACAGCTTGTCCTGGAAGCCTTGGGCGATGCGGGCAGCCGCCAGTGTGATTTTTCTTGTCACGAAGGTTTCACCTCGGCGTTCGCTCTCGTGGTTGAAGAGTATGCCGTTTACAGCAAACATGCCATAGCTTTCGCGGTAGTTCTTTGTAATCCAAAAGCCATACTGTTTGGCTACGCCATAGGGGCTGCGGGGATAGAACGGGGTCGTTTCGCTTTGCGGCACTTCCTGCACTTTTCCGAAGAGCTCGGAAGTGGAGGCCTGGTAGATGCGTGTCTTCTTTTCCATACCGAGAATGCGTACGGCTTCGAGCATGCGCAGGGTGCCTACGGCATCGGTTTCGGCGGTATATTCGGGCACGTCGAAGGATACTTTGACATGGCTTTGGGCGGCAAGGTTATATATTTCGTCCGGCTGCACACTCTGGATGATACGGATGAGAGAGCTGGAGTCTGTCATGTCTCCATAGTGCAGGTTAATGGTACGTTTCTGTTTCATGTCGCGTACCCACTCATCGAAGTAGAGGTGTTCGATGCGGCCGGTGTTGAAAGAGGAAGAGCGACGCAGGATACCGTGCA
>ENA-OQKR01000394-OQKR01000394.1-human-gut-metagenome-genome-assembly--contig:-NODE-394-length-18473-cov-2.402377_pt1 | contig 18473 bp, 21 predicted proteins | sample MGYA00242803_ERZ504806 | MGnify/ENA primary metagenome ERZ504806 (study PRJEB26092, sample SAMD00036399) | human gut metagenome | host: Homo sapiens | study: EMG produced TPA metagenomics assembly of...
CTGATCATTGCGGTAGTAAGCAAAGTCCTTTTAGATCTTTATATGAAGACAAAGTCGGGATTCCTTCTCCGTGCAGTCGGTGATAATGAAGTGCTGGTCACTTCTCTTGCAAAAGATGAGGGGAATGTCAAGATCCTCGGACTTGCGATCGCCAATGGACTGGTTTCCCTGGCAGGATCTATTTTCTGTCAGGAACAGAGAGTTTTTGAAATTTCCAGTGGTACAGGTGCCATTGTTATCGGACTTGCGAGCGTGATCATCGGAACAAGCCTGTTCAAGAATTTTTCATTCCTGAAAACCACAACGGCTGTTCTGATCGGTTCCATTATTTATAAAGCCTGTGTTGCTGCAGCCTTAAAGTTTTTTGAGCCGCAGGATATGAAACTGATCACGGCAGTTTTATTCCTTCTGATTCTGGTGATCGGAAGAGACAGAAAGAAGAAGGTGAAGAAAAATGCTTGAATTAAAGAAAATCGATAAATATTATAATCCCGGAACAGTCAATGAGATGTGCCTGTTTGACGGATTTGACCTGACGGTAGCAGACGGAGAGTTTGTATCGGTTGTGGGAAGTAACGGTTCAGGAAAAACCTCGATGCTGAATATCCTCTGTGGAAGTATTCCTGTAGATGGCGGAAAGATCCTGATGAATGGGAAAGATATTACAAATAAAAAGGAATTTAAAAGAAACCGTAACATCGGACGTGTATATCAGAACCCATCGATGGGAACCTGCCCGTCGATGACCATTCTGGAGAATATGTCTCTGGCAGATAATAAAGGAAAATTCTTTGGACTTGGTGCAGGAATCAATAAGGCGAGAAGAGAAGAGTACCGGGAAATGTTGAGCCAGCTAGGCCTGGGACTGGAAAATAAAATGGATGTAAAAGTCGGAGTACTTTCCGGTGGACAGCGTCAGGCAATCGCACTTCTGATGTCAACCATGACACCCATTGATTTCCTGATCCTGGATGAGCATACAGCAGCACTTGATCCAAAGACAGCAGAGCTGATCATGGAACTGACAGATAAGATCGTCAGAGAAAAGCATCTGACAACCATCATGGTTACTCACAACCTGCGTTATGCGGTAGAATATGGGAACCGTCTTCTGATGATGCATCAGGGCGGGATTGTGATGGATTTAAAGGGAGAAGAAAAAGCACATCTTGAGGTGGAGCAGATCCTGGATAAATTTAATGAGATCAGTATTGAATGTGGTAACTAGGTCTTTCATAAAAAAGTAGCTTTACCACAAAATAAAAAGACGGGAACAGCGGATTGGCTCTGCTGTTCCCGTCTTTTTCGCGTATCATTTCTATAGTGTGATAATAGAAATGGTTCTTTTGTGCTGTGAAAGGTTATTCGTCCCAGCCTTCGTAAAAACGGATATTGACAGAAATATTGCGGATCAGTTCATCTTCGGCAAGGAGAATATCTTCCGGATCGGAGACATGAGGAAGAATCGGCTCGTCCTCTTCGAGTTCTACCGTGATCCAGGTTCTGGCAGCTTCATTTGCGTTGTCGATGGCATCATCCAGTGTCTCACCGGATGCTTCGCAGAACTCAAGATCAGGAAAGTAAGCAGCGTATCCTCCGTCAGTTTTCTTTTTAAATACAGCGGGATATATAAATTTCATGAATCATACCTCCTAAAATGATCTATGGTAAAGAAAAAAGCACTTGAAGTCTTTCGGGAACTCAAGTGCCTTCAGAGCGACAGACGGGGTTCGAACCCGCGACCCCAACCTTGGCAAGGTTGTACTCTACCAACTGAGCCACTGTCGCATATTGCTCCGACGAACAATAAATATATTACTATATCGTGGAAAAATTGTCAATATTTTTTTGTGAAAAAAATATTTTCTTAATAGTTTAGGCTTTTTAAGAAGAAAAAATCATGGTATACTTAGAGCGTTAAACTGAAGCGTTCAGAATTTTGATGAAAGAGGTGTAGTTCATTGAATACGATTAAAGTTGCAATCCTCGGTCTTGGTACTGTAGGGACAGGTGTATATAAACTGATCCAGAAGAGAGCGGATGTGATGGAAAGAACGGCCGGTGCGAAGCTGGAAGTAAAGAAGATCCTTGTGCGGAATATGCAGAAAAAGCGTGAAGGTGTGGAGCAGGAGCTTCTTACGGATAACTGGAAAGAGATTCTTGAGGACGATGAAATCTCTGTCGTGATCGAAGTGATGGGTGGACTTGAGCCTGCAAAGACGATGATCCTGGAGGCACTGGAAGCCGGGAAGAATGTAGTTTCTGCGAATAAAGATCTGATCGCAGAGGAAGGGCATGTCCTTCTTGATACAGCACAGAAGAATCAGGTGGATTTCTTATTCGAGGCGGCGGTAGCAGGAGGCATCCCGATCATCCGTCCGTTGAAGCAATGTCTGGCAGCCAATGATATTTCAGAGATAGTTGGGATTGTGAACGGTACGACCAATTATATCCTTACCAAGATGACAGAAGAGGGAATGGATTTTGCAGATGCACTGAAAAAGGCACAGGAACTTGGATTTGCAGAGGCAGACCCTACTGCGGACGTGGAAGGACTGGATGCGGGAAGAAAAGTGGCGATCATGGCATCCATCGCATTTCATTCCAGAGTTGTATTCTTTAATGTACATACAGAAGGAATTACGAAGATTACGGCAAGGGATATTGCATATGCAAAGGAATTTGACAGCGTCATCAAGCTTCTGGGTGTTGCACATAATACAGAAAATGGAATCGAGGTCGGAGTCTATCCGATGATGATCCGGAAAGAGCATCCACTTGCTTTCTGTACGGGATTCTTTTCAATGCAGTTTTTGTTCATGGAGATGCAGTGGATGATGCCATGTTTTACGAAGGGGTGCAGGTGAATTTCCGACAGCCAGTGCCGTAATGGGCGATGTGATTGATGTGGTAAGAAATATCGGATATGGCTGTACGGGAAGGATCAGTTGTACCTGCTATAAAGATCTGCCGATCAAGGAATTTGGTCAGGTGAAGAACAAGTTCTTTATCCGTATGCAGGTCGCAAATGAACCGGGAGTACTTGCCGCTATTGCAGAGGTATTTGGAGACCATAAAGTAAGTATTACGAGGGTAGTCCAGGAACATTCTGCACCGGAAGCAGCAGAGCTGGTTATCGTGACGGAGCGTGTGAAGGAATGCAATATGCAGGAGGCACTGAAAGCACTGATGGAGATTCCGAGTATCCAGGAGATCAGCAGTATTATCCGAGAGTATTAAAGGAATCAGAGTGTATTAGAAAGAACCGGATGACCGGTACAGAAAAGGACTGTGCGGGGAGCGTTGCAGGAAAAGAGTGGAAGAGAACGGAAGAGAACGGAGGTGTACGGATGGAACGGAGAAGTCAGCCGATCGGTTTTATGATCAAGCAGATCAATAATGTATTTGAAAAAGAGTTGAATGAAAAGGTGAAAAAGCTGGGGCTTACTTCTTCCCAGTGTGCAGTACTCGATTACTTATTTCATACCAGTAAAGATGAGATAAGCCAGCGGGATGTAGAACGTCACCTCAGTCTGAAAAATCCAACGGTGACCGGGCTTTTGAAGCGGTTGGATGAAAAGGGATACATTCTCTGTGTTCCAAATGCAAAAGATAAAAGAAAGAAAAATATTTACCTTACGGAGAAAGCCTATGATATACAAAGGCGGATGGAGGCAGAGCGGAGAAAGCTGGATCGGGAACTGACCCGCGGGATGAGCAAAAGAGAAGTAGATGCACTGATGAGAAATCTGGAAAAGCTTCTATATAATGTCGCTGATCCGTGAAAGAAGTATTGAGCTTATGGCAGAAAAGAGAGACTGAAAGACAGGAGAACAGGATGAGTTACGCAGATAAAGTATTTATAAATATGTGCAGGGATATTATTGAAAATGGAACCAGCACAGAAGGCGAAAAAGTCCGTCCGAAATGGGAAGACGGCACAGCAGCTTATACAATAAAAAATTCGGAGTAGTGAACCGGTATGACCTTTCAAAGGAGTTCCCGGCACTGACATTACGCAGGACAGCAATCAAGAGTTGTGTAGATGAGCTTTTATGGATCTGGCAGAAAAAGTCAAATAATGTGCATGAACTGAAAAGTCATATCTGGGATAGCTGGGCAGATGAAAATGGTTCTATTGGAAAGGCCTATGGTTATCAGATGCAGGTGAAGCATCAGTATAAAGAGGGAATGATGGATCAGGTAGACAGAGTTTTATATGATCTGAAAGAAAATCCCTACAGCCGCAGGATCATGACGAATATTTACGTGCATGAAGATCTGCATGAGATGAATCTGTATCCGTGTGCATACAGTATGACGTTTAATGTAACGAAAGAGGAGGGCAGTGAACAACTGACTCTGAACGGAATTTTAAACCAGCGTTCGCAGGATGTGCTGACAGCAAATAACTGGAATGTATGCCAGTATGCAGTTCTGCTGCATATGTTTGCACAGGTATGTGGCATGAAAGCAGGGGAACTGGTTCATGTAATTGCAGACGCACATATTTATGACCGGCATATTCCTCTGATCGAGGAACTGATCTCAAGAGAGCCTCTTCCGGCACCGAAATTCTGGCTGAATCCGGAAGTGAAAGATTTTTATGATTTTACGCCGGATGATGTAAGGCTGGAAGATTATGAAACGCATCCGCAGATTAAAAATATTCCGGTTGCGATTTAGGGTTAAGGAGGAAGAGGACAGATGAAAGCAATCGTAGCAGCAGATAGAAATTGGGGAATCGGATATCAGAACAGATTACTGGTGAGCATTCCGTCTGATATGAAGTTTTTTCGACAGACTACCACAGGACACGTTGTAGTTATGGGTCGAAAGACACTGGAAAGTTTCCCAAATGGACTTCCACTTAAAAATCGTACGAATATTGTGCTTACTGCAAATAAGGATTATGCAGTGAAAGATGCGATTATCGTACATTCTGAAAAAGAATTATTGGAAGAGCTGAAGAAGTATGATACCGACGAGATTTATGTGATCGGAGGCGAAAGCGTATATCGTATGATGCTTCCATATTTGGATACAATTTATGTAACAAAGATCGACCATGCATTTCAGGCGGATACATTTTTCCCGAATCTGGATGAACTGGAAGATTGGGAAATGACAGAGGAAGGTGATGAGCAAACCTGCTTTGACCTGGAATTTGCATTTACCAGATATGAGCGTCGATAGGAAGAAAGGTGCAGGATTGAAGAAAAGAAAAATCTGTAGTGTACTCATCGCAGGGATTCTGTCGGTGGGAATGATTTTGACGGGATGCGGAGCAGGACAGCCAGGAGGACAGTCACAAAAAAAGGTAACAGAAGCTGAGAAAAAGCTTAAGGTTGTTACGACAATTTTTCCTCAATATGATTTTGTACGTCAGATCGCAGGAGATCAGGTGGAGCTTCAGATGTTATTGAAGCCGGGCGAGGAAACCCATTCTTATGAGCCGACACCCCAGGATATCATAGCGATCCAGAACTGTGACCTGTTCATTTATGTCGGAGGAGAAAATGATGCATGGGTGGAGGATATCCTGGAGTCCATGCCGGATAATGGCCGAAAGACATTGAAACTGACGGACTGTGTGGATACAGTGGAAGAAGAGCAGAAAGAAGGCATGAAGGAAGAACGCGATCATGACCATGAAGACGGACAGGATCAGGATCCCCATGAGGAGTCACATTCCGTCCATGAGATTGATGAGCATGTATGGACTTCACCTGTAAATGCGGAAAAGATCGTGGAAGTGCTGGCAGATCAACTGGAGGAACTGGATCAGAAAAATGCAGCAGTTTATAAAGAAAATGCCGCGGAGTATGAAGAAAAACTTCAGGAACTGGACGGGCAGTTCCGGGAAGTAGTTGAGAATGCAGATTCCAGACTGCTTATTTTTGGAGACCGGTTTCCGTTCCGGTATCTGGCAGAAGAATACGGACTGGATTATTATGCTGCGTTTTCGGGCTGTGCATCGGATACAGAGCCAAGTGCGGCAACAATGGCATTTCTGATCAATAAAGTAAAAGAAGAAAAAGTACCGACGGTTCTGAAAATGGAATTGAGCAACGATAATATTGCTAAAGCCATTGCAGAAGCAACCGGAACGGATGTAAAGGTATTTTACAGTTGTCATAATCTGACGGCACAGGAATTTAAAGATGGGGAAACTTATCTGAGTATGATGGAGAAAAATGTGGAGACACTGAAGGAGGTTTTGAACGGATGGCACTGATAAAATGTGAGAATGTATCGATCGGCTATGAGGGTCAGACCGTCGTCCGGGATCTGAATTTTGAGATCGGCCAGGGAGACTATCTTTGTATTGTCGGTGAGAATGGTTCGGGTAAGAGTACGCTGGTAAAGAGTCTGCTTGGATTGAAAGCAGTGGACAGCGGTAAAATTGAATTTGGAGATGGTCTGAAGCAGAAAGAAATCGGTTATCTTCCACAGCAGAACGATTTCCAGAAAGATTTCCCGGCCAGTGTCTATGAGGTGGTACTTTCCGGGAGGCTGAACAGCCGCGGATTCAGACCTTTCTATACAGCGACGGACAAAGCAGAGGCGGCAGAAAAGATGGAGATGCTCGGGATCACAGATCTGAGAGGCCAGTGTTTCCGGGATCTGTCCGGTGGTCAGAAGCAGAGAGTCCTTCTTGCGAGAGCGTTATGTGCGACGAAAAAACTGCTGCTTTTGGATGAGCCGGTGACAGGACTGGATCCAATCGTTACAGCAGAATTTTACCAACTGATCCAAAAGATCAACCGGGAATCAGGAATCGCAGTGGTGATGGTTTCACATGATATTGAGAGTGCAGTGGAGTATGCAAGCCATATTCTGCATTTGCAGGAGACGGTACTTTATTTTGGAAAGGCTTCGCAGTATAAAAAGAGCCGGGCAGGAAAAGCATTTCTCGGAGGTGAGCAGCAATGATACAGGGAATTATAGAGATGATGTCGTATCCTTTTATGACCAGAGCGTTTCTTGTTGGTTCACTGGTGGCACTTTGTTCTGCTCTTCTTGGTGTGAGTCTGGTATTGAAGCGTTATTCTATGATCGGTGATGGACTTTCCCATGTGGGATTTGGTGCAATGGCGATTGCAGCAGCAATGAATGCAGCACCACTTGCAGTAGCGATCCCGATCGTAATCGTGGCGGCAGTCCTGCTTCTGCGGATCAACAGTAATGCGAAGATCAAAGGCGATGCAGCGATCGCACTGATCTCCACCAGTTCTCTGGCGATTGGTGTTATGGTGATCTCGTTGACAACGGGAATGAATACCGATGTATACAATTATATGTTTGGAAGTATTCTGGCGATGAGTTCGGATGATCTGAAGCTGAGTGTGATACTTTCGGTTATTGTATTGATTTTATTTATATTTTTCTATCATAAGTATTTTTGCAATTTACCTTTGATGAGACATTTGCAAGGGCAACGGGGGTAAAAGCAGGGATTTATAATACGCTGATCGCAGTGCTTACGGCGGTGACGATCGTGCTTGGAATGCGGATGATGGGAGCTTTATTGATTTCCAGTCTGATTATTTTCCCGGCACTGACATCCATGCGAGTATGCAGGAAGTTCAAGAGTGTTATCCTTAATTCGGCTGTATTGTCAGTGGTTTGCCTGATCGCGGGACTGACAATCTCCTATGTAGGTGCGACTCCTGCCGGAGCAAGTGTAGTTCTTGCCAATTTAGCAGCATTGATCGTGTATTCATGCATCGGGATGATCCGTAACCGGATAAGGTAAAAAGACAGCATGGGCAAATAAAATACATCAAGAATTGAACGTTGACAAGCTTATTTATACAAATTATAATATATATAAATTTCGCGTTGACGTATCAGCAGAGAAGAGAGAAAATCTCTGAGATCAGGTGGCAACAAGGATGAAATATTCGCCCTGAGCATGACGTTCATGCTTGGGGTTTTCTTTTGGAGATAGGGAGGTACAGAATTTGAGACAGATTACAGGAAATAAGTTACTTGTCAGAGCTTTGAAGGAGGAAGGTGTTGATACACTTTTCGGATATCCGGGAGCCTGTACGATCGATATCAGTGATGAGCTGTATAAGCAGGATGAGATCCGTGTGATCCTTCCAAGACATGAGCAGGCACTGGTTCATGAGGCAGATGCATATGCAAGGACAACGGGAAAAGTCGGAGTCTGTCTGGTAACGAGCGGACCGGGAGCAACCAATCTGGTGACCGGACTTGCCACGGCAAATTATGACAGTGTACCGCTTGTGTGTTTTACAGGACAGGTAGCGAGACCTCTGATCGGAAATGATGCCTTTCAGGAAGTAGATAGTTGTAGGAATTACCCGCAGCATTACGAAATATGGTGTCACAGTCCGCAAGAGGGAAGATCTGGGACGGATCGATTAAAGAGGCATTTTATATTGCAAGAACAGGAAAACCGGGACCAGTCTTATTAGATCTCCCAAAAGATGTAATGGCAGAATTAGGAAGTGATGAATATCCAGAGGAAGTCAATATCCGTGGATATAAACCAAACACGAAACCACATCATGGACAGATTCTTCGTGCAATGAATATGATCTATGATGCGAAACGTCCATTATTCTTAATTGGTGGAGGTGCGAAGATCGCAGGGGCACAAGAAGAGATGTGCAAATTAATGGAAACATTAAAGGTTCCAGTTGTTACAACGATCATGGGACGAGGGATCGTACCAACAAATCATGAATTATATTATGGAAATATTGGAATGCATGGAAATTATGCAGCAAATCAGGCAGTAAATGATTGTGATCTGTTGATTTCCATTGGAACAAGATTTAATGACCGAATTACAGGAAAACTTGGAACATTTGCATCGGATGCCAAGATCATTCATATTGATATTGATACAGCGGCGATTTCTAAGAACGTTACGGTTGATGTGCCATTGGTAGGAGATGCAAAAGAAGCCATCGCATTAATGTTGTCTATTGCAGAAAATGAAGAACCATGTAAAGTAGATGAATGGCTGTCAAGAATGAATGAATGGCATGAACAAAAGCCATTAGTAATGGAAGAAAAGAAAAATTAGTTCCAAAACAGGTTATTGATGCGATCAATGAGTACTTTGATGAACCAATTGTTACAACAGACGTTGGACAGAATCAGATGTGGACGACACAGTTCTTAGAACTATATGGAAGACGACAGATGCTGACATCTGGTGGACTCGGAACGATGGGTTATGGGCTTCCAGCAGCAATTGGTGCAGCAATTGGTAATCCAGGAAGAGAAGTTGTTTGTGTATCTGGAGATGGTGGATTTCAGATGAATTCCCAGGAGATCGCGACAGCTGTGATTCAGGAACTTCCTATTACAATCTGTATTTTAAATAATGGGTATCTTGGAATGGTGAGACAGTGGCAGGATCTCTTTTATGATAAAGCATATGCAGGTACATGTTTAAGAAGAAGAAAGAGTTGTGAACATCATTGTGATGGAGATTTTTCAAAAATGTCCGCCATATACACCAGATTTTGTAAAAACTTGCTGAAAGTTATGGAGCACAGGGGATCAGAGTCTTTAAGAAAGAAGAAATTATCCCAGCATTTGAGAAAGCAAAAGCGAAAACAGATGGGCCAACGATCATTGAATTTATCATTGAGAATGAAGAACTTGTTATGCCAATGGTGAAACCAAATGGATCTATCACAGATCTGATCATGGAACGTGGAGAAGAATAGGAGGAATGAAAATGGATAATCAGATGGAAAGAAGATGGCTTTCCTTGTTCGTAGAAAACCGTGCTGGTGTTCTTGCAAGAATTTCCGGACTATTCTCTGGAAAAGCCTACAATATACACAGTCTTACAGTTGGAGAAACAGAAGATCCAACAATGTCTCGTATGACGATCTGCATTGATGCAGATGAAAAGACATTTGAACAGGTCAAGAAACAGTTAAATCGAAGCGTGGAAGTTATTAAAGTTATTGACTATACAGATACATCGATCCGAACAAAGGAAATCATGTTTATCAAAGTGAAAAGTCTTACAGAGAAGCAGATGGCAGAGATCTTCCAGATGGCAGAAGTGTTCCGTTTCCTGATCAAGGATATGGGAAAAGACAGCGTATTAATAGAAGCAATTCGTACAGAGACAAAGAATGATTCTATTTTAAAGGTGTTTAAAGAACGTTATACAAATATTGAAGTAGTCAGAGGTGGTCCGGTAGCGATCGATTGTATCAGTATGCAGGATCGTTAATGATCAGAAGACAATAATATAGAAGAGAAAAGAGAGTTTGGTGTTTTAACGCACACACCAAGCTCTCTTTTTTGCGTGTACAGAAATAAGTTTTTAAAAATATGGGGATTTTCATAGGAATAAAAAGTTTTTCTTTCAATGAAAAAATACAGGGATGTGTTAAGTTAGACATGTTGAAAGTGAAGTAAATTTAACAAAAAATCAATTTATAAAGAGTGTAAATATATTTATATTGTAAAAATTGTTATTTTTTTCACGAAAAAATCAGGATTATTTCATAGAAAATACAAGAAAGTTATCAATTCGGTGAGAAAGTGTTATAAGTTATGTCGGATTGTGTTAAAAAAAATACAATCCGACAAGGACATTGTATACATCGAAAAAACACGTATTTATGCGGTTTTTGGCACTTTGCACAATTTATTGAAAATCTTTTTAAAAAATAGCAATTGAAAATGAGAAAAGATTGTGATAGTATTAACATATCGGCGAGAGAGAAGATCGCCAAAGTATAATAATCAAGAATATGGAGGAAAATTGATATGGCAAAGAAAGTAGTTATCGCAGGAGCATGCCGTACAGCGATTGGTAAAATGGGTGGAGTACTCAGCACAGTACCAGCAGTAGACATGGGATCAATCGTAATCAAAGAAGCATTAAAGAGAGCAGGAGTTCCAGCTGATCAGGTAGACCATGTATACATGGGATGCGTTATCCAGGCAGGATTAGGACAGAACGTTGCTCGTCAGGCTTCCTTAAACGCAGGACTTCCAATTGAAACACCAGCAGTTACAGTTAACGTAGTATGTGGATCAGGATTAAACTGTGTAAACATGGCAGCACAGATGATTCAGGCAGGAGATGCTGATATCGTTGTTGCCGGTGGTATGGAAAGCATGTCAATGGCTCCATTTGCATTACCAAAAGCACGTTTCGGATATCGTATGAATAACGGAACACTGGTAGATACAATGGTTAACGATGCATTAACAGATGCATTCAATCACTATCACATGATGATCACAGCTGAAAACGTAGCAGAACAGTGGGGATTAACTCGTGAAGAATTAGATGAGTTTGCAGCAGCTTCTCAGCAGAAAGCAGTAGCAGCTCAGGAATCAGGAAGATTCAAAGATGAGATCGTTCCTGTAGAAGTAAAACAGAGAAAGAAAACAGTTATCGTAGATACAGACGAAGGACCAAGACCTGGAACAACAGCTGAATCTTTAGCAGGATTAAGATGCTGTTCAGGAAAAGAAGGTGGAATGGTTACAGCTGGTAACGCATCAGGAATCAACGATGGTGCAGCAGCAGTCGTAGTAATGAGCGAAGAAAAAGCCAAAGAATTAGGTGTTACACCAATGGCTACATATGTAACAGGAGCTCTTGGTGGTGTAGATCCATCTATCATGGGTGTTGGACCAGTAGCTTCTACAAAGAAAGCTTTAGCAAAAGCAGACTTAACAATTGACGATATGGACCTGATCGAAGCAAACGAAGCTTTCGCAGCACAGTCTGTAGCAGTAGCAAGAGATCTGAAATTCGATATGAGCAAAGTAACGTAAACGGTGGAGCAATCGCTCTTGGACATCCAGTAGGAGCTTCAGGATGCCGTATCTTCGTTACACTGCTTCATGAAATGCAGAAGAGAGACGCTAAGAAAGGTCTTGCAACACTTTGCATCGGTGGTGGAATGGGTTGCACAACTATCGTTGAAAGAGACTAATTAATTATAGATAATTAGGAAAGGAGAATTCTTAGAATGGAATTCGTTACATATGAACAGGACGGTTTTGTAGGTGTTGTAACAATCAATCGTCCAAAAGCATTAAACGCATTAAACAGTGAAGTATTAAAAGAGATCGAAGCAACTTTTGATGCGATCGACTTAGATGCAACAAGAGCCGTTGTATTAACAGGTGCTGGAGATAAATCTTTCGTTGCCGGTGCTGACATCGGAGAGATGAGTACATTAACAAAAGCAGAAGGAGAAGCTTTCGGTAAGACAGGAAACGATGTATTCCGCAAGATCGAAACATTCCCTATTCCAGTTATCGCAGCAGTCAATGGATTCGCTTTAGGTGGTGGATGTGAGATTTCCATGAGTTGTGATATCAGAATCTGTTCTGAAAACGCAATCTTTGGACAGCCTGAAGTTGGTCTTGGAATCACACCAGGATTCGGTGGTACACAGAGACTTGCTCGTATCGTCGGAGTTGGAAAAGCCAAAGAAATGATCTATACAGCATTTAACATCAAAGCTGAAGAAGCTTACAGAATCGGACTTGTGAATGCAGTATATCCACAGGAGGAATTATTAGCAGCAGCTAAGAAATTAGCTAACAAGATCGCATCTAATGCACCAATCGCAGTACGTGCATGTAAGAAAGCAATCAACGAAGGTCTTCAGGTAGATATGGATCAGGCAATCGTTGTTGAAGAAAAAGCTTTTGGAAGCTGTTTTGAAACAGAAGACCAGAAAGCAGGAATGGGTAACTTTTTAGAGAAAGATAAATCTAAGAAATTAAAAGTTGTTCCTTTCCAGAACAAATAATAATGAAGCTTAATATATTTCCAGTCTGCGGTATCAGCCGCAGACCGGAAAATTATATAGTAAAATAATTTTACAGGAGGAATTATAATGAAAGTTGGAGTAATCGGCGCTGGAACAATGGGTAGCGGAATCGCACAGGCATTTGCACAGACAGAAGGATATGAAGTATGCTTATGTGATATTAATGAAGAATTTGCAGCAAACGGAAAAGCTAAAATCGCAAAAGGTTTGAAAAAACGTGTTGCAAGAGGAAAAATGGAACAGGCAGCTGCAGATGCTATCTTAGCAAAGATCACAACAGGTGTAAAAGATATCTGTACAGACTGCGATTTAATCGTAGAAGCAGCTATTGAAAACATGGAAATCAAAAAACAGACATTCAAAGAATTACAGGATATCTGTAAAGAAGATGCTATCTTTGCTACAAATACATCTTCTTTATCAATCACAGAAATTGGTGCAGGACTTGATCGTCCAATGATCGGTATGCATTTCTTTAACCCAGCTCCTGTTATGAAACTGGTTGAAGTTATCGCTGGTATCAACACACCAAAAGAAGTTGTTGATAAGATCAAAGCAATCGCTGAAGAAATCGGTAAAACACCTGTACAGGTTGAAGAAGGTGCTGGATTCGTAGTTAACAGAATCTTAATCCCTATGATCAACGAAGCAATTGGAATTTATGCTGATGGAGTAGCTTCTGTAGAAGGTATTGATACAGCTATGAAATTAGGAGCAAACCATCCAATGGGACCTTTAGCTTTAGGTGATTTAATTGGATTAGACGTTTGCCTTGCAATCATGGAAGTACTTTACAATGAATTTGGTGATACAAAATATCGTCCACATCCATTATTAAGAAAGATGGTTCGTGGAGGATTATTAGGATGTAAGACTGGTAAAGGATTCTACGATTACAGCAAGTAAGAAAAAGAGCTTTTCTTTTGCATCCGGAGATGGTGAACTCCGGATGCAAAAGTTAACTTTATAGAAATCATGATGGAGGAATAAAGAATGGATTTCACATTAAGTAAGAAACATGAAATGGCAAGAACTCTTTTCAAAGAGTTTGCTGAAAAAGAAGTAAAGCCTCTTGCACAGGACGTGGATGAAAATGAACAGTTTCCAGTTGAAACTGTAGCAAAAATGGCTAAAGCAGGATTCTTAGGTATTCCAGTTCCTAAAGAATATGGTGGACAGGGATGCGATCCATTAACATACGTTATGTGTGTTGAAGAATTATCAAAAGTTTGTGGTACAACAGGTGTTATCGTTTCTGCACATACATCTCTTTGTATCGATCCAATCCAGACTTTTGGTACAGAAGAACAGAAGAAAAAATATATCCCAGATTTAGCATCTGGTAAGAAATTAGGAGCTTTTGGTCTGACAGAACCAGGTGCTGGTACAGATGCACAGGGACAGCAGACAAAAGCCGTATTAGACGGAGACGAATGGGTATTAAACGGATCTAAGTGCTTCATTACAAATGGTAGCTACGCAGACGTTTATATCGTAATCGCAGTAACAGGTGTTGTTGAAAAACGCGGAAGAAAGATGAAAGAAATTTCTGCATTCATCGTAGAAAAAGGAACTCCAGGTTTCACATTCGGAACAAAAGAAAAGAAAATGGGTATCCGCGGATCAGCTACATATGAATTAATTTTTGAAGACTGCCGTATTCCAAAAGAAAATCTGTTAGGAAAACAGGGTAAAGGTTTCGGTATCGCAATGCATACTCTTGATGGAGGACGTATTGGTATCGCTTCTCAGGCTCTTGGACTTGCAGAAGGTGCTTTAGAAAGAACAATCGAATATGTAAAAGAAAGAAAACAGTTCGGACGTTCTATCGGACAGTTCCAGAATACACAGTTCCAGTTAGCTGATATGGCAACAAAAGTAGAAGCTGCAAAACAGTTAGTATACAAAGCTGCTATGGCTAAAGCTACTCAGAAAGTATACAGTGTTGAAGCTGCTATGGCTAAATTATATGCAGCAGAAGTTGCTATGGAAGTAACAACAAAAGCTGTTCAGTTACATGGTGGTTACGGATACATCAGAGAATACGATGTAGAACGTATGATGCGCGATGCTAAGATCACAGAAATCTACGAAGGAACATCTGAAGTTCAGCGTATGGTTATTTCTGGAAACTTATTGAAATAGGGAGGTACTACCGTGAAGATAGTTGTTTGTGTAAAACAGGTACCAGATACAAAAGGTGGAGTTAAATTCAACCCAGATGGTACATTAGACAGAGGTGCTATGCTTACTATCATGAACCCAGATGACAAAGCTGGATTAGAAGCAGCACTTAGAATTAAAGATGAATATGGAGCTGAAGTTACAGTTCTTACAATGGGACTTCCAAAAGCTGACGAAGTTCTTCGTGAAGCTATGGCAATGGGTGCTGATAAAGGTATCCTTGTAACTGACAGAGTATTAGGAGGAGCTGACACATGGGCAACTTCTACTACATTAGCTGGAGCATTAAGAAATCTTGACTATGATCTGATCATCACAGGACGTCAGGCTATCGATGGTGATACAGCTCAGGTTGGGCCACAGATTTCTGAACATCTTGATATTCCAGTTATCTCTTATGCAGAAGACATTAAAATTGACGGTGACAGCGTAGTTGTACAGCGTCAGTATGAAGATAGATACCACATCTTAAAAGCTAAAATGCCTTGCTTAGTTACAGCATTAGCTGAATTAAACGAGCCAAGATATATGACTCCAGGTGGAATTTTTGATGCATATGATGCAGAAGTAACTGTTTGGGGAAGAAAAGACCTTAAAGATGTAGAGGATTCTAACCTTGGTCTTGCTGGATCTCCAACTAAGATCGCAAAAGCATCTGACAAAGTAAGAAAAGGTGCTGGAGAAAAAGTTACACTTGATCCAGAAGAAGCAGTAGATTATATCATGGATAAATTAGCTGAAAAACATGTAATTTAGTGAAAAGGAAAAGTGGTGAATAAAATGGGTTTAGAAGAATATAGAGGCGTATACGTCTTTGCACAGCAGGTAGATAACGAATTAAGCGGAATCGCATTCGAATTACTTGGAAAAAGCAAAAGACTTAGCAAAAAGACTTAGATACAGACGTAACTGCTGTTCTTGTAGGTTCTGACGTTAAAGGATTAGTAGATGATCTTGCAAAATACGGTGCTGATAAAGTTATCGTAGTTGACGATCCAGAATTAAAAGAATACAGAACAGAACCATATACACATGCATTAGCATCTGTGATCAATGAATACAAACCAGAGATCATGTTAGTTGGTGCGACAGCAATCGGTCGTGACCTTGGACCTCGTGTATCTGCACGTGTTCAGACAGGTTTAACAGCTGACTGTACAGTTCTTGAAATCGGTGATTTCCCATTAAGAGCAATCCCAGGAAAAGAACAGAAACATAATCAGTTATTAATGACTCGTCCAGCATTCGGTGGAAATACGATCGCAACAATCGCTTGCCCAGACAACAGACCTCAGATGGCAACAGTTCGTCCTGGTGTTATGCAGAAGATCGATCCTATTGAAGGAGCAAAAGCTGAAGTTATCGAATACAATCCTGGATTTACTCCAGACAACAAATACGTTGAAATCATGGATATTGTTAAATCTGTTACAGATACAGTAGATATCATGGATGCTAAGATCTTAGTATCTGGTGGACGTGGAGTTGGAGAAGAAGGATTTGGAATGTTAAAAAGAATTAGCTGAAGTTCTCGGAGGAGAAGTAAGCTGTTCTCGTGCCGTTGTTGATAACGGATGGCAGCCAAGAGATATCCAGGTTGGACAGACAGGAAAAAACTGTACGTCCTAACGTATACTTCGCAATTGGTATTTCTGGAGCAATCCAGCACGTTGCAGGTATGGAAGAATCTGATATCATCGTTGCAATCAACAAAGATGAAACAGCTCCTATCTTTGATGTAGCTGATTACGGAATTGTTGGAGACTTAAACAAGATCGTTCCAAGCTTTAAACAGAAAAATTAAGAGCAGTTGTTAAATAATCATTTTTTGAGAATTTAATTTTTAAAGAGTCCGCGGATCAATACTTCCGCGGACTTTATGTATTGTTAAAAATAATTTGACACATTATGGAAAGTGTGATATTCTATATACATAGTTAAAAGTTCATATTTATTCATAGGGCAAAACCTGTTGAAAGGCAGGGACGCAAAGCCAGAAGGGGTCAAAGGTCTTATTGGACTATGACAGCCGGTTGCCACATTTAGCATTAAGGGAATGTGATATGGGTATTTAATCTAGATAGAGGCAGCCGTTATAGAAGAGATAATTCTATGAACGGTTTTTTGTTGTCAGGAAGTAGGGAGCCAGATAATAGAATCTGCCATACCAAGGAGAATATCAGAAGTTGGTCCTATTAGAATATGAAATTTTATGTTTTCCACAGATTTTATTTGTGAAGGGGTTCACAGTAAGATCACCGGCGAGGGGTTGCCGATTCTTCATTGGTGGGAATACATGGGGATTTTTCATATTAGAAGAAGTCATGGTGTAGGGAACCATGACTTTTTATTTTCGTAGAAGAATTCTGTATAGCAGGATTCTTTCTTTTTGCGTAAAAATGATCGATATGATAAAATGATACACAATGGATAAAACAAAAAGGAGACAATCAATCATGGAACATATACAGAAAGATGATATTATTATCAGAAAAGGAATTTTACATATTTTGGACAGCCACACAGGATATCTTGGCTTATCCAGTCAGCTTTTGGAGATGGGACCAGATTTAATGGAATTTGTCAGAGGACATATTTTTAAAATTATGGAAAGTGATGATGCAAAAAGATGTCAGTTCAATGGAAGTGTTTCGCCAGTATTAAGTTTGTTAGAGAGCATGGAAGAATCAGATGATGAGAGCTTTATAGAGGCGACAAGAGTTTTAGGAGAAAATCTGTTTGATATCATGTGTGATAGTGTAACGATTCCTGCAGCGGATCTTCTTTGTGTGACTTTTCAGGTACAAAGTGTAATTCATATCGCACTGCTTAAGATGAATTACAAAGTGACTTATGTACATCGAGAAGAGGAAGATGCAGAAGCAAATGATATCGTGAAACAAAGAGTTATGCCAACGGATTCGGCAAAGCTTACAGAAGCAGTGATCATCGATCTGACAGAATACAAAGTACGTCTTGTAGAGAAAAAGTATGAGATGTTGAACGGGGATAAGATCAACTATCTTTCTGAGAGATTCTTACAATGCTATGCAGATCTGGCACCAAAGAAGAAATTTCAGATTCTAAATAAAGTTATTAACGATATAAACAACCATTATCCAGAAGATGGGATTGCGAAACGTTTGGACATGAAAAGCCGATTAAGAGAAGAATTTACGGAAAATCAGGCGTTTAAGGTGAATGAGATCGGGGATAAACTATTTGGAAATCATCAAGGTAAGAAGCAGGAATTTGATGAGAAGATTGAACGATATGATATGCAATATGATACATTTACAGTAGCAAAAGAAAATACAGTAAAGAAACTGGAATATCAGATGTTAGAGACGGATACAGGAATTGAAATCAAGATTCCGATGGAAGAATATAATACCAAAGATAATGTTGAGATCATTGAAGAGCCAGGCGGAGGCAGTACGATCATCATTAAGAATATAGAAAATGTAAAAATTAAAT
>ENA-OQKR01000395-OQKR01000395.1-human-gut-metagenome-genome-assembly--contig:-NODE-395-length-18464-cov-4.703005_pt1 | contig 18464 bp, 15 predicted proteins | sample MGYA00242803_ERZ504806 | MGnify/ENA primary metagenome ERZ504806 (study PRJEB26092, sample SAMD00036399) | human gut metagenome | host: Homo sapiens | study: EMG produced TPA metagenomics assembly of...
CTTGGCACAATCATCTGTGGTTTATTTATGTACGGAAAAAATGACTATTTTCTTTTAGTTACCTTGAGAATGTCCGTCATGGAGAGGGATTTCATAAAAATCTTCTGCCCCGATTTCTTCGATAATATGTGTACCATCTGATGAAATATATCCTACAGATGTAGCATAACGTTCCCAATCGGAAACTAACTCCTTCAGTTTGTCGGTATATTGATGAGACAAATCTTTTTTCTCGGAATAATCACGACTTATATCATACAGCTTCCAGTGCATACCGTCCCCATAAGGAGGAAGTAGAAGGGTCGCTTTCCACTGTCCCTTTATGACTGCCTTGCTTTCTGCCATTTCAAAACAGATGGCCTCGTTATCCGTGCGTGACGGTGTTTCTGATGAGAAAGTAGCACGGAGAGATTTTCCATAAAGTGGTGCAAGCTTCTTGCCCCTGTACACATCCGGTCTGGAAATCCCGACATAATCCAGTACTGTAGGAAACAAATCAGTGACATGCATCAAGTTGCTGGTATCTATCTTGCCTCGCTGTACATCCAGACCAGAAACAATCAATGGTACACAAATACCTCCTTCCGCTGTAGTCATTTTATAATACGCATAGGGCGTGTTGCAAGCCTCCGCCCATGCCTTTCCTAAAGATACATCAGTACATTTGCGATCATGACAGTTTTGTTACGGCCAAGAAAGTATATAACCGCTATGCAGGTTTCTCAAAGGAATGCCATACTCTTATGGTACTCTTCAGAGAACAGATTGAAATCGTATAAAGAAAAGATAGGCAAAGGAAAGGCGGAAAGCACTTACCGTGGACTGGTTGCCGACTACAAGAGTCTTTTGCTTTTCATGAAAACCAAAAAGAACATCGAGGATATAGCTATTGACGAGCTTGAAAAGTCGTTCATTGAGGACTATTACACATGGATGCTCGGCACGGCAGGCAATGCGAATGCCACCGCTTTCAACCGTGTCAATACCCTGAAATGGCCGATGTACATCGCGCAGGAAAAGGGTTGGTTGCGAGTCCATCCTTTCACATCCTTCGAGTGCAAGCCGGAATACAAGAAAAGGTCTTTTCTTACTGAAGAGGAATTACAGAGAATCATCCACGTGGAGCTGAAATACAAACGCCAGCGTGCCATGCGAGACATGTTTCTCTTCATGTGCTTCACCGGTCTTTCCTATGTGGACCTGAAAGCCATAACATACGATAATATCCATACCGACTCCACGGCGGCACATGGCTGATGGGCAACCGTATAAAAACGGGAGTGGCGTATGTCGTAAAATTATTGCCTATTGCTATCGAACTGATTGAAAAATATAGGGGTACGGATGAAAAGAAAGACTCTCCTGAATGTGCCTTTCCGGTAGGTGAATACAATGCCATGCGGCTCAGCCTTGGAATCATAGGCAGGAAATGCAACTGCCGGGTCGAGGTCATCCCGTATCTTGCACGCCACGCATTTGCCGTTCTGGCCATACTCAAGAGGATGCTGCTGTAAACCCTTCAGAAAGTGTTTGGGCATAAGTCCATCACATACGTCCTGCACATCCATTCACTTGTCCGGCGCAGACGGGGCAATCTTTTTCTGGAAGTCGCCCATCTGTACGACCAGCGTGCTGACCAGCTTTCTCAACTCCTAATACGCGCTTGTTTCAATAATTGTCAGTTCCATACTAAAATTCTTTTTAAGATTCTGAATATGCGACAAAGTAACGCACATCCTATATCCTTTCCAAACAGATAATATCAGAGTCTTCCGTTGGCGTGCATTGGCGTATCTAACGTTAAAAGAGAAGGCCCTTCACCTGCATCCATGCGGCAACGGAACTTCCATTCCCTTACTTGTTTTCCATAAATTTATAGGATTAATTTCTGGTGCATAATATTAATAGTCATTATTCTGTCTGTTTTTTTTGCTTGCATAATTGCAGCTAACAGTTATCTATTCCAAAACGCATTGTTATGGAAAATGGCAAGCTGTTTTGGTGGTTTATGGATATTGTGTATGATAATTGCCGTCTTCGTTTGTCGTAAACTTGAATGCTCTAATTAAAACAGTACGGTTGTCATGCTTTGTGTGTTTTATTATAAATATTATGAATTATTTGGAATTGATATGTAATATAGATAATTTTGCAGTCAAGAAATGGTTTCGGGAGGTTTACGTCTTCCGAATGAAAAGGGAACCCGGTGAAAATCCGGGACAGTACCCGCTGCTGTGAGTCCACAAAAACGGACATCGAACTTTTGCCACTGGTGTAATACCGGGAAGGCACGATGACCGGGACGAGTCAGAAGACCTGCCATGACTGGAATGAGATTTACACCTGCGGGATATACGGGTCGTAATCAAATAAGGAATAGCTCATTGGCCATTCAATATTTGAAGACAGACATATTCCCGTTCGTGTAAGTTCGCACGAACGTTTTTTTTGTGTTTGTTAATAATATGTTTACATTAAAATGAGTGACCTATGAAAAGAAAATTACGCTTTCTGGCAGGTGCCTGTCTATTTACCGCAACCGCCTTGTTCTCCGGCTGTAGCTCGGACGATGACTTTTTGATGGAACCGGTTGATTCCGGAACTTCGCAAACCCGTGCTGTGACAAATCCGGACGGTACTTTAACTGTCACTTTCGATGATTTCAATCCCGGCATGTTGGCAGGACCTACCTCGGCCGGAGAAAATCTTTATTCGTACCAAGGGTATCCTCAAGTAACCACCATTTATGACAATACTCCGGAAGAATATCTCTTCCTTTCAATGTTTAATACTGTAGGTGGAAGCACAGAGTATTCCAGCGGCGGCATCGCACTTTCCAACTGGAACATCCGCTCCAATCAGTCGGGAAATACCGGAGACTGGTGGTATTCTTATCTAAACCAATGTTCTGTCTATAACACTGCGGTGGAAGCGGAAGGACAGAATAAGGAAGCCGGGCACAGCGGTTCCAATTTCGGTGTCGTTTACGGATATGTGGATGCTTACAATCAGGCATGGATGGCTAAACCAGAATTTTATTTCAATGTTCCCCGGAAATTGGTCGGCCTGTGGATCTGCAACACCTCATACACTTATGGTGTCATCACTTATGGTAATCAGTTCGGTTCTACGGGGGTAGCGACTCCTCTGAAAGAGATGAAAGGGTATTTCCAAGTGAATCTGGAATGTTATGATGCGAATGGCGGTCTGATCCGCACTTACAAACGCCTTTTAGCCGATTATCGTGACGGCCAACAACAGGTTGATCCTATCACGACATGGGATTATTGGGAAATCAATGCCGAAGAGGTGCAAAGTGTGAAATTCAACTTCGAGGGTTCGGATTCGGGAGCATACGGTTTGAATACTCCGGCTTATATCTGTATCGATGATATCACCATACAATAAAAAGAATACAGGGATATCCCTTCTGTCGGGGTATCCCTGTTATTTTTCTAAAATCCACACATTATGCATCGTTTTTTACTATTTTATTATTTTTGCCTGTATGCTGTTTACCTCCTGCAACAAGGATGAAGTCATTACCGAAGAAGTAGGAGGACAACCTATAATAGAACTTGACAGCGAGACCGGCATTTACACGGTCAAGGTCGGTCATGAATTGACTATCGCCCCGACATACCAGAATGTTGAAGATGCTCTTTTTGCTTGGACGATAGACGGTACGCTGGTTTCTTCGGGTCCGTCTCTTCAACGTACATGGAATGAATGCGGGGATTTTTACGTCAAACTAAGAGTAGACAATGCGGTAAGCTATGCCGAAGAGGAACTGAAAGTAGAAGTGAAAGAACTCACCCCTCCGGTTATCTCACTGGCACTTCCTTCGCAGGGATTAAAAGTCGTCCGGAATACCGATTACACATTTACTCCCGATATTCAGCATTCGGATGTAGAAGGGTTCAAAATCGAATGGGTACGGGAAGGAAAAATCGTTTCCACCGAGAATACTTATACCTTCAATGAAAAAGAACTCGGTGTTTATACGGTGACAATCAACGCTTCCAATATAGATGGGACAACAACAAAGGACGTAAGCGTAGAGGTCGTGGAAACGATGCCCTACGTTGTCAAATTCCCGACCCCGTCTTACCAGCAAACATCCACGGACAGGTACACTTTTGCCGACCGTCCTGTTTTCCTGCGCCCATTGTTGGAGTATTTCGATAATCCCCGTTTTGAGTGGAGTGTGGACGGTCAGGTCATGGAAGGAGAAGTGGAACGCATGTTCAAGTTCACGCCGTCCGCACCCGGAGAATACACCGTCTCCTGTACTGTTTTGGAAGACACACCGACGGAAAAAATAAGTAGGAATATCGACAAAGGAAAGACGGCTGTCACTGCCACTGTAAAAGTCGTCTGTGTGGACAAAAAAGAGCAGGACGGATTCTTGGCTTCGGGAAGTTCCAAGCTCTGGAATAAAGTCTATGAATATACCCCGGCTCCCGGCCAATTTATCAACGAAACGAGCACGATAGGCGGTATGACCGGCAATGAGACATCCCCTGAAGCGGCTGTCGCATGGGCAACACAGCGTCTAAAAGACAAACTGCACGTCTCTTTAGGTTCTTTCGGCGGTTATATCATCGTCGGTTTCGACCACAGTATTCCCAATTCGGGTAACCAATATGATTTCTGTGTTCAGGGGAACGCCTTTGACGGCAGTTCCGAACCGGGTATCGTATGGGTCATGCAGGATATAAACGGAAACGGATTGCCGGATGACGAGTGGTACGAACTGAAAGGATCTGAAGCAGGCAAGGAAGAAACAATACAGAATTTTGAAGTGACCTATTACCGTCCGGAAGGCAAAAAAATGGATGTCCAATGGATCAGTTCCGACGGTAGAAACGGCTGGGTAGACTATCTGTCCGCTTATCATACACAGGACTATTATTATCCGGCTTGGATTTCGGAAAACAGTTATACCCTGACAGGCACTTGTCTGGCCGCCCGCAACACCCAAGATTCACAAACCGGTTATTGGGATAATCAGAGTTATGACTGGGGGTACGTGGATAATTTCGGAAACGACCAGATAGAAGGCGGCAGTACGGTGGATGGAAGCGGTCAAAGGAACGGTTTCAAAATTTCCAATGCCATCCATGCCGATGGAACGGAAGCCAATCTGCAATATATTGACTTTATCAAAGTACAATGCGGTGTCTTGGCCAAAAGCGGCTGGCTGGGCGAAGTTTCAACGGAAGTATTTTCTTTTGAGGATTTAACCAAATAATAAAAATTGCAAGTATGAAAAATTATTTTCTTCCCATGCTCCTATCCTTGTTCTTTTTGGGAGCATGTGACAAAAACGATGAAATTATACCTGAAGATGCAGATGAGAATTTCATCACGTCAGTTGTGATGACTGTGGACGGAAAATCGTACACGGCCGATATTACGGACAATACAGTAACGATAACCGTTCCTTATACGGTATCGTTGAACAATGCCGAAGTGGAATTCAAGTACACCACTTCTGCAACAATCATACCTAATCCAAAAACGGTAACGGACTGGGATAACGAACGGACCTTCCGGGTGACATCCTATAACGGAGATGCCCGCGAATATGCCTATAAGGTGGTGAAAAGCGAAATAGAATCTGATGGAGATGTAGAGTTGAAGACCACCGAGGAGGTAGCTTCTTTTGCCGCAACCAAAACAACCGTTGTCAAAGGGAACCTGATTATCGGTTCTGATGCGGAAGAGGCAGAAAAAATCACTGACATATCTGCATTGGCATCTTTGAAAGAGGTTACTGGCAACATTGTCATTCGTAACAGTTACAACGGTGCAGACTTGACAGGGTTGGATAATATCGTTTCAGCCGGAGGTTTGCAGTTAGGTTCGGTCGATGTCGCCTCGAAAGCTACGGAACTTCACATGATTTCCATGAAAGCTCTGGAAATGCTCTCCGGAGACATATCGGTATATAACGACCAAGTGACGTATGTCCTATTCGAGAAACTGGCAACTATTGAAGGAAGCGTGATGTTCAATGCGTCGTCGTTACAGAGTTTTGAGTTTCCGGTTCTGACTACTGTAGGTCAGGATCTGAATCTTCAAGGACTCAATGAAGAGAACACAGCAGCCGGTTCGATTGCGTCTTTGGAAATACCGGAACTGACAAGTGTCGGAGGGGTCTTGTCCGTAAACAATCTTGCCAAGCTGACTTCCATGAGCTTCCTTAAGCTGAAAGAGACCGGTGGCCTTGATTTCCATACCGTCCCCGTGATGTTGGAAACCATCAACCTTCCGGAAATCGAAACAGTAAACGGAAGTATTATTATGGAAGCCAATATGGAAGCTCCTCCTACCGGTAGTTTTGTTCCCCAACGAAATGACGTGCTTCAGGCTTTCGGTGGAATGGACAAACTGACAACGATAAAGGGACAGATAAAGATAAAGAATTTCACGGCACTCAAACAACTTCCCGACTGGAGCAAGATCACCACACTTGGAAGCATCACGCTGGATTATCTTGAAGATGTGAGCGGAACACTGCTGTTGCCGAACGCCCGATTTGAAACCTTCGGAGAAACAGCGCCCCAGATTGAAATTATAAACAAGGTGCAGCTCTCCAAAATTGAAACAGCCGAAGATTTGTCAAATGTAAATTTTGTCATCACCAGTCTCACGAATAATAAGTTCCCTGAAATCACGTTCAAGAATATCAAAGACTTCACTTGTAAGCCAACCACCAACAATACCGATTATACCATATCGACAATTCAACATGTATATGGAAATCTAAATGTGACAGGCCAAATGCGAAGCAATGCCAAATTTCCCGACTTGGAAATCATAGATGGATATGGATATATCCAAATACCCATGTTTGCTTCAATCACAATGCCAGTCTTGAAAGAAGTGGGAGGACAGTTCTATTTATCTGGAAATTTTACCAGTTGTAACTTGCCCTTACTATCCAAAGTTTGTTGTTCAGCTTCTCCTGTATATTATAAAGAGGGAGAGGGTTCGTTAGCAATATCTTTACAAAGTAAATCGCTGGATATTCCGGAATTGCTTCACGTAGGAGGTGAAGGGTTGTTCGTTAATAAAGCAACAGGCATTACTTGTGATAAATTACAGACTATAGATGGTACGCTACAGATAAAAAGTGCGACTTCTCTTTCTCAGGAAACACTTTCCATGGAGAAGTTGGAGACCTTGCATGGGGTTGTTTTTGACGGTTTGACGAAATTTACCGACTACACTTTCTTCGGCAAGTTTATAGAAAACGGAATGATTACGGGGGAAAGTTGGAGCGTGACGAAATGTGGGTATAACCCAACCTTCCAAAATATGAAGGACAAACAATATACGCAGCAGGATTAAACCTTATACCTTAACCAGAGTACCCGTAATGATTCGGGTACTCTTTTTTATCCGAATGACAATGAGCAGAACAATACAACGGATTTGCCTTTTTCTTTTCTGCCTGCCAGTTTTCGGCAGTTGCATGAAATGGGATTACGGAGAGATGGAAGATTTCTCTGTATCGGCCTCTGGTCTTTTCATTACCAACGAGGGGAATTTCCAGTACAGCAATGCCACGCTTTCCTACTACGATCCCGCCACGTGCGAAGTGGAGAATGAAGTGTTTTACCGTGCCAACGGGTTCAAGTTGGGCGATGTGGCCCAATCTATGGTTATCCGGGACGGTATAGGCTGGGTCGTGGTGAACAACTCGCATGTGATTTTCGCCATCGACATCAATACTTTCAAGGAAGTGGGCCGTATCACAGGTTTCACCTCACCCCGGTATATCCATTTCCTGTCGGATGAGAAAGCCTATGTGACGCAAATATGGGACTACCGCATCTTCATCATCAACCCCAAGACATACGAGATTACCGGCTATATCGAATGTCCAGACATGGACATGGAATCGGGTTCCACCGAACAAATGGTGCAATACGGCAAGTACGTCTATGTGAACTGCTGGTCGTACCAGAACCGCATCCTGAAAATCGACACGGAGACGGACAAGGTCGTGGACGAACTGACCATCGGCATACAGCCTACTTCGCTGGTCATGGACAAATACAACAAGATGTGGACCATCACGGATGGCGGTTACGAGGGCAGCCCATACGGCTACGAGGCACCGTCTCTCTACCGTATAGACACCGAGACTTTCACCGTAGAGAAACAGTTCAAGTTCAAGCTGGGCGACTGGCCTTCGGAAGTCCAGCTCAACGGTACACGGGATACGCTTTACTGGATCAATAACGATATTTGGCGAATGCCGGTGGAAGCCGACCGTGTTCCCGTCCGACCTTTTCTGGAGTTTCGGGACACCAAATACTACGGCCTTACGGTCAATCCCAACAACGGGGAAGTATATGTGGCCGACGCTATTGATTACCAGCAGCAAGGTATCGTGTATCGCTATTCGCCGCAAGGTAAGCTGATCGATGAATTTTACGTGGGAATCATTCCGGGAGCTTTCTGCTGGAAATAACGAGGAAGGAGGACAAAAATGAAAAGACATCTTATTCTATTGTTCGTGGGGGTAAGCCTGCCCTTTCTGCTTGCCGCCCAGCAAAAAAATTCCGTCAGCATTACCAAAAGGGTGCTGCGTATTCCGGAGGTTACGGTGGTAGGCAAACGACCGATGAAGGATATAGGCGTGCAACGAACCCGTTTCGATTCCATCGCCATGAAAGAGAACATCGCCTTATCTATGGCCGATGTGCTGACATTCAACTCATCCGTTTTTGTCAAGAACTACGGACGCGCCACGTTATCTACTGTAGCTTTCCGGGGTACCTCTCCCTCGCATACTCAAGTGACGTGGAATGGTATGCGCATCAACAACCCGATGCTGGGCATGACAGATTTTTCCACCATCCCTTCTTACTTTATCGATGATGCCTCGCTGCTGCACGGAACTTCGTCGGTAAACGAAACGGGCGGCGGCTTGGGTGGTCTGGTCAGGCTCTCCACTTCTCCGGCCAACCATGAAGGATTCGGGTTGCAGTACGTGCAGGGAGTGGGGTCGTTCAGCACGTTCGACGAGTTTCTCCGCCTGACCTACGGTAACAAACACTGGCAGTCCTCCACCCGTGTGGTATATTCCTCTTCTCCCAACGACTACAAATACCGAAACCGGGACAAGAAGGAAAACATCTATGACGAGGACAAGAACATCATCGGTTCCTATTACCCGACGGAACGCAACCGCAGCGGGGCTTATAAGGATCTGCACGTCTTGCAGGAAATTTATTATAACACGGGCGAAGGCGACAAGTTCGGGCTAAACGCCTGGTATATCAATTCCAACCGGGAACTGGCGATGCTCAGCACGGATTACGGGAACGACATGGACTTCGAGAACCGCCAAAGGGAGCAGACGTTTCGCGGCGTCCTCTCGTGGGATCGCGTGCGGGAGAAATGGAAGGTCGGTGTAAAAGGCGGCTATATACACACATGGATGGCCTATGATTACAAGCGGGACAAGGGAAACGGCGAAATGGCTTCGATGACCCGCTCACGCAGTAAGATTAACACGTTCTACGGAAGTGCGGACGGGGATTATGCTCCTTCAGAGAAATGGCTGTTCACGGCCGGTGTTTCCGTACACCAGCATTTGGTGGAAAGCGCGGACAAAAATATCATCTCGCAGGAAGGTAACAAGGCTGTTGTCGGGTATGACAAGGGACGTGTCGAGTTTTCCGGTTCCGTTTCTGCGAAATGGCGGCCTGTCGATCGTTTTGCCGCCTCGCTTGTCCTTCGCGAGGATATGTTCGGTACGGAATGGGCCCCGGTTATCCCGGCTTTCTTCATCGACGGGGTACTGTCGAAAAAAGGCAATATCGTGGCGAAAGCATCCATCTCCCGGAACTACCGTTTTCCCACGCTGAACGACCTCTATTTTCTGCCGGGCGGTAATCCCGACCTGAAAAGCGAGCACGGCTTCACATACGACGTGGGGTTGTCGTTCTCGGTGGGGAAAGAAAATGTATATGCTTTGAGCGGTGGTATCAACTGGTTCGATTCGCACATCGACGACTGGATCATCTGGCTACCCACAACCAAGGGATTCTTCTCTCCCAGAAACCTCAAGAAGGTACATGCTTACGGGGCAGAGACCAACGCCCACCTTGATGTAATGCTCGGAAGGGAATGGAAACTGGATATGAACGGAACTTTCTCGTGGACTCCCTCGATCAACGAGAGCGAACCTATGAGTCCGGCAGACCAATCCGTCGGCAAACAGTTGCCATACGTACCGGAGTTTTCCGCAGCGGTGACCGGATGTCTGTCATGGCGGACATGGAGCCTGCTCTACAAGTGGTGTTATTACAGCCAGCGTTATACCATGTCGAGTAATGATTATACCCTGACGGGCTATCTGCCTCCTTACTTCATGAATAACGTGACACTGGAAAAACAGCTCTCTTTTCGATGGGCCGACCTGTCGCTAAAGGGCAGCATCAACAACCTGTTCGATGAAGAATACCTTTCCGTATTGTCCCGTCCCATGCCGGGCATCAATTTCGAGATATTCATCGGCATAACGCCCAAGTTCGGAAAAAACAAAATAGTAAACGATAATCTGCATCAATATGAACGCATTAAAGAATTTAAGCCTGATTCTGTTGCTTTCTCTGGCATTTACAGGCTGCCACAACAAAAGTTCAAAACTCAATGATTTCAACCTGCTGCTTTATGCTCCCGAATATGCCTCCGGCTTCGACATCAAAGGGGCGGACGGGAAGGAAAGCGTACTGATAACCGTCAGGAATCCCTGGCAGGGAGCAGACAGCGTAACCACATGGCTGTTTATCGTCCGCAACGGCGAAGAGGTTCCCGAAGGGTTTGCCGGACAGGTACTCGAAGGAGACGCCAAACGCATCGTGGCGATGTCTTCCACTCATATCGCCATGCTTGACGCGATCGGTGAAGTCCAGCGCATAACCGGCGTTTCGGGAATCGACTACATTTCCAACCCCGACATCCAAGCTCGCCACGACAGTATTGGTGACATCGGCTATGAAGGAAACATCAACTACGAGTTGCTGCTCTCGCTCGATCCCGACCTCGTTCTGCTCTATGGGGTGAACGGCGCAAGCGCAATGGAAAGCAAACTCGAAGAACTCGACATACCGTTCATGTATGTCGGCGATTATCTCGAAGAGTCGCCTCTCGGTAAGGCTGAATGGATGGTAGTGCTTTCTGAAGTCACAGGGAAACGTGAGAAGGGTGAAAAAGCCTTTGCCGCAATCCCGGTCAGATACAACACTTTGAAAAAGAAAGTGGCCGACAGTATCCTTGGCACTCCTTCGGTTATGCTTAATGTCCCTTATGGAGACTCGTGGTTCATGCCTTCAACCCAAAGTTATGTCGCCCGCTTGATTGCCGATGCAGGCGGTCGCTATATCTACCAGAAGAACACGGGAAACGCTTCTATCCCCGTTGACTTGGAAGAAGCATACCTACTCGCGTCGGATGCGGACATGTGGCTGAACGTGGGAATGGCGAACTCCCTTGACGAATTGAAGGCATCATGTCCGAAATTCACCGATACCCGATGTTTCAAAAATGGAGAGGTGTATAATAACAACGCCCGTATCAACACAGCCGGGGGTAACGACTATTACGAGTCTGCTGTCGTGAATCCTGACATCGTGCTCCGCGACCTTGTGAAGATATTCCATCCCGAACTGGCGCAGGAAGAGTGTGTGTATTACAAGCAACTGAAATAGATGCGTTCCCGTTCGACTATATTGTCCTCCATATTGATTACGCTCACGGTCGGTCTTTTTTTACTGGACTTGGCCGTGGGAGCTGTCAATATTCCAATCCGCGATGTATGGGCAGCGCTGACTGGGGGAGATTGTCCCCGTGCCACGGAAAAGATCGTACTCAACATACGCCTCATAAAAGCTATAGTGGCACTGTTGGCCGGGGCTGCCTTATCAGTCAGCGGTCTTCAGATGCAGACCCTCTTCCGTAATCCTCTTGCCGGTCCCTATGTCCTCGGTATCAGTTCCGGTGCAAGTCTCGGTGTGGCACTCGTGGTACTTGCTGGGCTCGGTTCATCAATAGGCATTGCCGGAGCTGCATGGGTGGGTGCGGCTGTCGTATTGCTCGTGATAACTGCCGTTGGACAGCGAATAAAAGACATCATGGTAATCCTGATTCTGGGTATGATGTTCTCATCGGGCGTAGGCGCTGTCGTGCAGATTTTGCAGTATATAGCCAATGACGAGTCTCTAAAAATGTTTGTGATATGGACGATGGGAGCATTAGGGGATGTGACAGCGCAACAACTTGCCATCTTTGTTCCATCAGTATTAGTCGGGTTGTTATTGGCTGTAATAACAATCAAGTCGCTTAATCTTTTGTTGTTTGGAGAAGAGTATGCCATAACGATGGGACTGAATATTCAGCGTTCACGCGGCCTATTGTTTCTCTCGACAACGCTGCTCGCCGGAACGATAACCGCTTTTTGCGGTCCGATAGGTTTCATAGGTCTCGCTATGCCTCATGTCACAAGAATGCTTTTCCAAAATAGCGATCATCGTGTCCTTCTACCCGGAACAATTCTTTCAGGAGCATCGATATTGCTTCTTTGCGACGTCATTTCCAAAATATTCACCTTGCCGATCAACGCCATTACAGCTCTATTGGGAATCCCAATCGTCGTATGGGTGGTTTTACGCAACAAATCCATCACCGCATGATAGAATTACAGCATTTTTCCATAGGTTACAAAGAGAACTCGTTGCTCCACGAGGTAAATGCCACGATAAAAAAAGGTCAACTGACAGCCCTTATCGGAAGAAACGGGACAGGAAAATCGACGTTGCTCCGCGCCATAGCCGGTCTGAACCGGTGTTATTCCGGAAAAATCATTCTCGACGGGCACGACATCGCCTGCATGAAAACCGAAGATATGGCAAAAACGCTGGCTGTCGTCACGACCGAGCGCACGCGCATCGCCAACCTGCGGTGCAAGGATGTCGTAGCCATAGGCCGTGCTCCTTATACCAACTGGATAGGTAGGATGCAAGAAACAGATAAGGAGATAGTCATGCAATCGCTCATTTCGGTGGGAATGGAGGCTTATGCAAACCGCACGATGGATAAAATGTCGGATGGCGAATGCCAGCGTGTGATGATTGCTCGTGCATTGGCACAGGATACTCCTATCATTCTCCTTGATGAACCGACTTCCTTTCTTGACATGCCTAATCGCTACGAACTTGTGGCGTTGCTTCGTAGGCTTGTCCACGACGAGAAAAAATGTATCATGTTCTCGACACATGAACTTGACATCGCGTTGTCCATGTGCGATTCGATAGCATTGTTAGATACCCTGAATTTAAACTGCTTGACCGCGTCTGAAATGCGGAAAAGCGGATACATTGACAGACTTTTCCAAAATGAGAACATTCGTTTTGACTCCTTATGCGGTACAATGATTTTGAAACAATGAGTACATACACTGTAGAAAATTTTACTTCAGACATCACTGTTGAAGGATATATCGCCGAATTCCGTGACGAACCACATTTTCTTGAACTTTGCAAACAATGTACCAATTATGGCAAAAGTTGGGGGTGTCCTCCATTTGATTTTGATACGGAATCGTTTCTCCGACAATACAAGTATGCACATCTTATGGCAACGAAGATAATCCCTGAAGACAAAGATATTCCGATTGAATATACACAAAAACTCATTTTACCGGAACGGATACGAATCGAGAGCGAATTATTGGATATGGAACGGAAATATGGAGGGCGTTCATTTGCCTATATAGGTAAATGTCTTCACTGCTCAGATAACGAGTGTACGCGTAACTGCGGCACACCATGCCGACACCCGGAAAAAGTGCGTCCGTCACTCGAAGCCTTCGGATTTGACATAGCCAAAACGCTTTCTGAACTTTTTAACATCGAACTTCTTTGGGGAAAGGATGGCAAATTACCTGAATATCTTGTTCTCGTAAGCGGATTTTTTCATAATGAATACGAACTTTGCAACATAGCATACTAATGATTCGGACATGAAATAAACAGACAAACTAACCACATTCGGTTCAATCTGTTTTGTGATTTCAAATGAATTATAGTTAGATATGTAAAAAGCGACGCCGGAGCTTGAAATAAGTAACGATTTATCGGTGTATCCTCCGTTAAACCGTTCATTTTCGGTTAAACGAAAACACAACATGCTGTCCGCTGGAGCGGAGCACGTTTCTTCAATAATTATTGTGTATCATACCGTTGTGTGGCTATTTTCCTGTGGTTTGTGGGGCTTTTCCATCAGATATTTGCCGGCTGTTCTCCTCATTAAAGGATAGATATATCTCCATGACCATGCGACTTACGCCCATAATTCGGGGATAAGGAGGCGAATATACGGAAAATCTGCCCTTTACATGCCCTATTGTCCATTAATGGATTAATACTTCTACACATCTGCAAATGGAGAATGACAGGTCTCGTTTTTTAATTTAATATCTTACTTGAAAAGAAATATAAGATATACCATTCCCCTGATTAAATTCAGTTTTTTTTCTGTGTTATATTACTTGTAAAATTCTATTATACCATTCAAGCAACAGCCCTTGAATCCCGCCGTATTTCAATTCTCTTTTTCCCATATAACGATTTTCCCATTTTTATTTATCCCGTCAGTAGCTCCACCTTGCCGGGTTCAGGGTGCGAAGCTACGGACGGGACCCCTAAAAATCTGCAAGGCCGCTTCGCGCCCTGCGGGTTTTGGCGAAAATTTTTCAATCCGTCCAGCCGGGCGGTTGAAAATTTTTCACCAAAAGCCTTGCATATTTTCTCCCCGTCCGTATCTGCCCCCTGAAACGAGCAAGGTGAAGCCACCGACAAGGCATAAAAAAAAAGTCAATGTTATGAAAAAGAGAATTGAAATACGGCAGGATTGGAAACGAGGCTTCGGCTCCGCTCCAACCGGCATTAAAAATTGGGTGAAGTGGTCGCTGGTCGGTTTCGTGGTCTATGTGGCGGTGCGTTTCGTGTGTGCCTTTTGGGGTGGTATTCTGCCCATGTTGGCAGTTTTGGCGGTGGTGGTTTTCCTCATCCGTGCCGTGTGGTGCATCCTTTGCGTGCTCGCTCTTTTCATCCTTGCGCTTTGCGTGATACTCTGACAGAATATGAATCATTTTAAAATCAAATCATTATGAACAAAGTACATTTATTGGGAGCCAACAGAAGTTACGACAGAGACGTTCAGACCGTTTCAGTCAACCAAGTGGTAGTATTGGATAGCTATGACAGCTATGTTGTGTATGAAGTAACCCGTGACAAGTGGGGAATAACCTATCATCTTGTCAATTTGCGGACATACGAGTTTCATACATCCGACCTTATCCGGCCGTTATCGGAAAAATTCGGAATAGGAATCTATTACGATGATGCGAACCCCAAGTTTTTAGATCCGTTGGAAACAGCCGCTTTACTCACCAAGGCAAAAGAGAAGAAAGCCGAAGAAGAAAAGAAAGCGAAGGAAACAAGAGAGGAATACGGACGTATCGCCAAAATCGGTGCGGAGCGTTTGCGCCCCCTTGTCCCGACGGATGCAAAGGCGGTCATTATCGGCACGTTACGGGTAAACGAGTGCGACAGCTATACGGACTATTATGACTACAGTATAGCAAGAACCGTCATTTTAGGCTTTTCCAAACATACACGCAACCTCTTTTCAGAAATGCGCAAGCATGCCGCCAATTTTGAGGGAACAGCCTATTTGGCGGAATATAACGCAGATTACGAACACCGGGAAAATTACAGCATGGGAGACGGTATGTATCTGGGCAGGAACAAGTACAGCGGTTGGACGGTTGAGAAAGAGCCTATCCACGACCTTGAAAAATTCATAGAACGGTATGCGCACACCGCAGGGGATGAAGCCAACCTTTGTATGAAAGCACCGCAGACGGACAGCGATACGGCAGAACAATCCACAGCAACCGCAGACTTTTCAACCCTCAGTCTTGAAATCGTGGAATACAGCGAGAAGGCGATTGCCGTATTCGGTGACACCAGGCCGATAAAGGACATTCTGAAAGACCTGAACGGTCTGTTCCGTGCGAACCTCACCTATAAGGGCGAAAGGCGTGCAGGGTGGATATATTCCAAGAAGCAGGAAACGAAAGTAAGGGAAGCACTCGCCACGTGCATCCGTGTATGACAGCATGAACGGCAGGGCGGAACAATCCGCCCGCCTATCAACGAACCCATAAAAAAGTAACGACATGAGAACGGAAACAAGAACATACACCCTCTATCGGATAACCGAGTTATCCGAGGAAGCCAAAGAGAAAGCACACACCGAATGGTTGTACAACCGATATTTTTACGGTTGGACACACGAGAACCGTCAGACCCTTAATACCTTTTGCGAACGCTTCGGCATTGTGTGCCGTAATTGGAGATATGACGCATGCAATTACAGCTATGACTACCGCAGCAGGCAGGAAGACTGCATAGACAGGCTAAACGGTTGGCGGTTGGCGGCCTATCTGATGAACAACCATTGGAACGACCTATACACGCCAAAATATTTTTGGAAAGGGACGAAAGGACGAAAAAGCAGGATATTTGTAGATGCCTGTTGTCCCCTTACGGGCTATTATATAGATAACTGTATTCTTGATCCGATTTATCAGTTCTTGAAATCCCCCACCGAAAATATCACGTTTGACTGCCTTATGAACGAATGTCTCGACAGTTTTTTCCGTGCTTGTCGGGATGATATGGAAAGCACCCGGACTTTGGAACACTTCACGGAAGAAAGCAACGCCAACGGTTGGGAATACCTTTCAGACGGAAAACCATTCAATTAATTATCAACATTTAAAACTTATCATTATGAAGACGAACAAGAAAGTACAGACGAACAGCGTACAGAAATCAGAGAAAGAAAATGCAGTAAAGGTGACCGCTTTGGCAATCATCCCGAAACCGATGACACTACTCACACCGCAGGACGTGCCCACGGCTACCGAAGTGACAGAAGCACCCGAAACGGCAACCATTCCCACCGTTACGGAAGAAGCATCGCAGCAGGCCACTTTCAAGACACCGCTTGCAACGGCCACAGCCGAAACAGACCTTGACATCACTACCATACACCCAAGCACGGACAACCACCGCAAGACGTTCAATGACGCATCATTGCAGGAACTTGCGGAAAGCATTCGGGAAGTAGGAATCCTGCAGGCCATTGCAGTACGCCCACGCACGGAAGGCGGTTATGAAATTATATACGGTGAACGCCGTTACCGTGCCTCATTGCTTGCAGGAGCAAAGACCATAAAGGCAACCATATATAACAATGTGACGGACGATGAAGCGGAAGACATGTCGTTAAGCGAGAACTTGCAGCGTGAGCAGGTACGCCCCACTGAAGAAGCAAAAGCGTTCAAGCGGTTGCTTGAAAAGGGCAGATATGACATGTATTCACTGACCGCCCGTTTCGGACGGAGCGAGAAATATATCTATACCCGATTGAAACTGAACGAACTCTATGCGCCTGTCGGTGAACTGTTGGACAATGAAACAATCACTGTCAGCGTAGCCGAGGAGATAAGCACCTATGAGCCCGATATACAAAAGGACGTGTACGAGAAGCACCTCAAAGAGGGGAACGGTGAGGATTGGACGGGATATACATTGAACCTCTTCAAAAGGTACTTTGAAAAATACTATACCACCGACCTTGGGCAATACAAGTTCGACAAGACGGAATGCAATACATGCGTACACAACGCAGCCAATTACAACCTTTTTGCCGAGCATAACGGGTGCGGACACTGCACCAACCGCAAATGTCTGGAGGCCAAGAACGCAGCCCATGTGGCAAAAGAGACGGAGAAACTTTTGAAATCCGATCCGAAGCTGGTTGTCGCACGCCCCTACTACGGAAGCCGTAACGATATGGCACTACAGAAATTGGACAAGAAAGGGCATGAAATCAAGGAACTTGACTACAACGTATCGGCAAGGGAATTCCCCAAAGCACCCGAAGCACCGAAGAAAGAGCAGTTCACCCAAACGAAAGAGTACGAACAGGCGGTGCAGACATTTGAGCGCAGAAAACGAGGAATATGCCCGAAAGGTGGAGGAACTTGACCGCATGAAGGAGGAAGGCAGGATAAAGACCTATGTAAAGGTGGGACAGACAGAACCCGAACTCTGCTACGTGGAGATAAACAGAAAGGAAACCGCCCCCGTCACTATCGGGACATTGCAGGAAAGGGACAAGCGTTTCAAACAGCTTCCATCGAAAAGACCGTTGCCGATACGAAAAAGATTGTCCGTGAGAACGACTATCCCGAAAGCTCGTCACGCAGTACGAAGACGGTATGGTTATTTGCCATGCTTGCCCAACTTCAAAGGAGACATTTCCCGCTTTTCGGCATCAAGGACCAGCCTTTCGCATTGGACGAG
>ENA-OQKR01000396-OQKR01000396.1-human-gut-metagenome-genome-assembly--contig:-NODE-396-length-18462-cov-3.153368_pt1 | contig 18462 bp, 18 predicted proteins | sample MGYA00242803_ERZ504806 | MGnify/ENA primary metagenome ERZ504806 (study PRJEB26092, sample SAMD00036399) | human gut metagenome | host: Homo sapiens | study: EMG produced TPA metagenomics assembly of...
CTTACTTCTTTGAGTGTCGCTCCTAATTCTTTGATCAGGGATACGGCATTCTGGTAAGTTCTGTCTGTTAGTTCCAAAACATGGCATTGTCACACAGATCAGGTTTTCTCTTGGAATGTCTAACAGATCAAAGGCTCTTGCTGTAACTAGACTGCTAATGTGGAATCTAATCCACCTGAAATTCCTACGACTGCATGTTTGCAGTTTGTGTGTTCCAGACGTTTCTTAAGTCCCATAGACTGTAAAGATAAGATTTCATCGCATCGTTTATCTCTTTCATCTTGATTATCTGGTACAAATGGTGCTTTCGGGAATGTTCTTGTGATCTTGTTTTCTTTGACTTCTAGTGAAAATTCCTGTTCAAAATAATCCTCTGTTTGGCCTCCTGGGAAAGAAGTCATCTTTCTTCGTTCTGCTGCCAATTTCTGCACATCGATATCTGCATAGATAATCTCATTTGTAAATCGTTTTGCTTCTGCTAAAACTGAACCATTTTCACAGATGAGATGGTGTCCACTGTATACAACATCCTGTGTGGATTCTCCTTCTCCTGCATCAGCATAGATATAAGCCGCTAACAATCTTGCTGACTGATTTGATACAAGGCTTCTTCGATAAGATTCTTTTGTTGTTGTCTCTACACTTGCAGATGGATTACAGATCACCGTTGCTCCTGCCATTGCGTGATATGTGCTTGGTGGAAGTGGTACCCAGAGATCTTCACAGATTTCACATGCTACCACAAGTTCTGGAATCTCTTTGCATTTGAATAACTGATTCACGGCTACATTTACATAACCAAATTCTTCTCCAAACCAAAGATCTTCTTCTAATCCTTCTCCAGATGTAAAATGACGTAATTCATAAAATTCTGAATAGTTTGGTAAATGTGTTTTTGGCACGATTCCTAAAATACTGCCATCACTGATCACAACCGCACAGTTATATAATTTTTGTTTTATAACGATCGGACATCCTACAACAACTAACATACTCTTATTTTCAGTTGCTTTCACAATTCTTAAAAGCTGATTTTTACATTCTGTTAAAAGTGGCTGCTGCAAGAATAGATCACCACATGTATATCCACTGATCGTTAATTCAGAAAATACCAGAATACTTGCTCCATTTTTTTTCTGTCTCATCGATGATCTTTAAAATTTCTTCTGTATTGTATGCAGGATCTGCCACTTTGATCTTTGGTGTTGCGGCTGCAACTTTGATAAATCCATCTTTCATTTTGTATACCTCAATTAAATATATGCAGGGGCCAGGTTTGATCACCTGACCCCTTATAAATCTCTTTGTATTATTCTTCTTCCATGTTACTTAATTTTGCTGCCTGATCTGCTGCTGTTAAGCTGTCGATCAATTCATCTAAATCACCGTTCATGATAGAATCTAATTTGTGAAGTGTCAGCTTGATTCTGTGATCTGTAACAGACCCTGTGGATAATTGTATGTTCTGATCTTTTCAGAACGGTCTCCTGTACCGATCTGGCTCTTTCTCTTTGCTGCTTCTTCATCATGTGCTTTCTGCTGTTCTAATTCATACAGACGGGAACGTAATACCTTTAACGCTTTGTCCTTATTCTTTAACTGGGATTTCTCATCCTGACAGGATACAACGATTCCTGTTGGGATATGTGTTAAACGTACCGCAGAGTCTGTTGTATTGACACACTGTCCACCATTTCCTGATGCACGGAATACATCAAATTTACAATCATTCATATCGATCTCAACTTCCACATCTTCAACTTCTGGCATGATCGCTACTGTAATTGTAGATGTATGGATTCTTCCACCGGACTCTGTTGCCGGGATTCTCTGTACACGGTGTACACCGCTCTCGTACTTGAATCTTGAGTATGCACCCTGTCCGGATACCATGAATACAAGCTCCTTGAATCCACCGATCCCACTTTCGTTAAAACTTAATGTATTTACTTTCCAACGTTTGCTTTCTGCATAACTTCTGTACATACGGGCAACGTCAGCTACGAATAATCCAGCTTCATCTCCACCAGCACCGGCACGCATCTCAACGATGATGTTCTTATCATCCATTGGATCCTTTGGAATTAAGAGAATCTTTAACTCTTCTTCTAATCTTTCCACATTTGCCTTAGATTCATTCAGTTCTTCCTTGGCAAGTTCTTTCATCTCTTCGTCAGACTCTTCTTCTAAAAGCATCAAACTATCTTCGATATTCTGTTTCTCTGCTTTGTATTCTTTGTATTTTTCCACGATCGGTGTCAGCTCATTTTGTTCTTTCATCAGATCACGGAAACGATTCTGGTTACCTGCTACATCTGGATCATTCAATTCCTGCAGTACAGTGTCCAGACGATCTACTAAACCTTCTAACTTATCAAACATCTTATTCTCCTTCTCTTGCAAATCCAAAGACCAGCCGGTCTAATCCTGCCAGGTCCTTTTTTATCTCAACACAGGCAAAATCCTGTGCTTCCATCAAATTCTTCACTGCTTCTCCCTGATCATATCCGATCTCAAATGCGAGCATTCCTTGTGGATTTAAATAGTTTTTCGCTTCTTTGATGATCTTCTTATAAAAATAAAGTCCATCTTCCTTCCCATCGAGTGCTAACATCGGTTCATAGTCTTTTACCTCCGGCATCAGCTTCCCACATTCTTCCGTTGTAATATAGGGCGGATTCGAAATGATCAGATCATAGCTTCCTGTAACATTCTCAAAAAGGTCACTTTGAATAAATTTTACCATAGGTGCGAGATTTTCGCCATTAGCTTTTGCAATTTTTAATGCTTTTTCACTAATATCCGTTCCAACACAAACTTCTGGCTTTAAAATCAATGCCAGACTGATCGCAATACAGCCTGAACCAGTGCATAAATCCAAAATTTTCAGATTCTTTAAGGTCTGCGGGACCTTAAGAAGCACTTCCTCCAATACTGTTTCTGTATCTGCTCTTGGGATCAGCACATCTGGTGTTACCTTAAATGTATATCCCATAAATTCCTGTGTTCCTAAAATATATTGCAGTGGAACATGTTCTTTTCTCTTCTGAATCAGTTCCTTATATCTTTCTTCCGCTTCTTTATCATTGATCTCATCGGTCATCCCAAACAGGTAGTCTTCCCTTGATATATGAAAACATTCGGAAAATAAATACCATGCATCACCGGATGCATTCTCAATCTGTGCTTCTTCTAATTCCTTTTGTCCATAGAGGACCCATTCTCTTCTATTCATCTTCTTTTTGTTCCCCTTTATGAAGATTTTCTAAATATTCTCTCCAATCGAAGACACCTTCCACCGATGCGATCGCAACTTCGATCATGGAGTGATCTGGTTCTTTCGTTGTCAGTCTCTGAAGTGCCAGTCCTGGTTTTGAAAATATCTGAACAAGCGGGTGGTCACTGCTTCCTGCCAGCCGGATAAATTCATAGGAAACACCAGCTACCAATGGTAAAAATAATAATCTTAATACGATTCGTAACCAGATGGTATCCACTCTGATAAAGAAGAAAAATACCATACTGATGATCATAACGATAAAAATAAAACTTGTTCCACATCTTTTGTGTAATCTTGAAAAGTTATCCACATTTTCAGGAGTTAAAGGAACACCTGCTTCTAAACAGTTGATCGTTTTATGTTCTGCACCATGATACATGAAGACTCTCTTGATGTCTTCCATTCTTGAGATCAACACAATGTATCCAAGAAATATCGCTATTCGGATAATACCTTCCATAAATAAAATCACATATTCATTCCTGATCAGCTTTCCGAGTGCTTCGGATGCGATGTATGGAAGGATCATAAATAATCCGATGGAAATTGCCAGTGAAAATACCAGTACGATTCCCATGATGATCTTCTCTGCTTTCTCTCCAAGAATCTTTTCTAAGAGCTGTTCTGTCCTGCTCTCTGTTTGTTCTTCTTCGTCTTCGTAAAAAGATGCAGAATAATTCAGTGTCTTCATCCCGATTACCATAGATTCCAGGAAATTTGCCATTCCTCGAAAAACTGGTAATTGAAATAATGGATGTTTCTCTGCGAAGCTTACGCATTCTTCTACTTTCGTCTCTATCTTGCCATTGGGCTTTCGCACGGATACTGCATAACGATCCATATTCTTCATCATTACGCCTTCGATCACTGCCTGCCCGCCTATACGAACCGCCATTGTTGTCTCCTATATTTCTATGAGATTTTTCTCGTTACATTGAGTTTCTCGTTACATAAAAAAAAGGTTGAGATTTCGATAACCTCAACCTGATTTCTTACTTTTCTACTTAACACCATATTTACGATTGAACTTATCAATACGTCCACGAGCCTGAGTAGCTTTCTGCTGTCCTGTGTAGAATGAATGACATTTTGAGCAGATTTCTACGTGGATATCTTCCTTTGTAGATCCTGTTACGAATTCGTTACCACAGTTGCATACTACTTTTGCCTGATAATAATTTGGATGGATTCCTTCACGCATGTTCTTTCACCTCTTCTAAAAAATTTGTTGGATTTTGCCAACATTTACATACTTTGACTTTCGTCATTTCTTGTTTTATAAACAGCTTTTTTATTCTATCACAATTTATTTGAAATTGCAATTACTTTTTTTATTTTCTTAATAATGATCGTTTGGTTAGTGCTACAAATTCTTTGTTGTTTTGGGTTCGTTTAAATAAATCTAACATCTGTTCCATAAATTCTTCCGAACGGTTTCCGGATAATTCTTTGTGAAGTGCTGTGACAACTTCTCTTTCATCTTTGGTAAGCAACAGCTCTTCTCTTCTTGTTCCTGATTTGGCAATATCAACCGCTGGGAAGATTCTTTTTTCTGCCAGACGACGGTTTAAGACTAATTCCATATTACCTGTTCCCTTAAATTCTTCAAAGATCACGTCGTCCATCTTGCTTCCTGTTTCTACGAGTGCTGTGGCAAGGATGGTAAGACTTCCGCCTTCTCTCATATTTCTGGCTGCACCGAAAAATTTCTTCGGCATATAGAGAGCGGCTGGATCAAGTCCACCAGTTAATGTTCTTCCGCTTGGCGGTACTGTAAGGTTGTAAGCTCTTGCAAGTCTTGTGATACTATCTAATAAAATTACGACATCTTCTTTATGTTCTACGAGACGTTTTGCACGTTCTAATACCATCTCTGACACTCTCTTGTGGTGTTCTGGTAATTCATCAAATGTGGAATAAATAACTTCAACGTTCTTTCCTTCGATAGATTCTTTAAAATCTGTGACCTCTTCTGGTCGTTCATCAATCAATAATACGATTAATTTGATATCTTTATAATTCTGACTGATACTTTGTGCCATTTGTTTTAACAGTGTTGTCTTTCCTGTCTTTGGAGGAGATACGATCATTCCTCGCTGCCCTTTTCCAACGGGTGATAACAGGTCAACCATTCGCATTGGTATGGATGATCTCTCTGTTTCCATTCCTAATCTTTCGTTAGGGAAGATTGGTGTCAGATCTTCAAAATGCTGTCTTCTCGCTGCCATTTCTGGCTTATATCCATTGACAGATTCTACGAATAATAAGGCACTGAATTTCTCACTCTGGGTTTTGATACGGATCGCTCCTGTTAAGATGTCTCCTGTTTTTAAATTGAATTTGCGGATCTGAGCCGGAGATACATAGATATCATTCTCCCCTGGAAGATAGTTTTCACATCGGATGAAACCATACCCGTCTGGCATAACTTCCAGAATCCCATGTGCTTTTTCTCCGCTGTCCAGACTCTTTATATTCTTTGGAAATTCTTTCTGGTGATGTTTTCTTTCTTGATGCTCTGAATAAGATTGTTTTGGTTCACGTTGTATCTGCGGTTCTTCCTTTTGTTTTGATTGTTCCTGATCATAGTTTTCTAATACTTCGATCAGTTCTTGTTTCTTTAAGGTCGAAATACCCTTTATTTTTCTTTCTTTGGCAATTTCACGTAATTCAATTACCGACTTTTTTTCATATGTCATTCTATCTTGCTCCTTTTACCTGGGAAAATGGATGAATTATCCTTTAACGATCGATCCAGATTTGTGTTTTCTTTATTCTAGCATAGTTTTTCAGATATTTCCAATCATTTGTCTTCTTAATTTTTTTAAGATCCTTTTTTCTATTCTTGAAACTTGTACCTGTGAAATATGAAAGATCTTCGCAATTTCTTGTTGAGTTTTTCCTTCAAAATATCGGTAATAGATCATTTGCTGTTCTTTCTGTTCCAAATGTTTCATGGCTTCCTTTAACAGAACATGATCTACCACTTTCTCAGATTCATTTTCTCCTTTTGATAACTTATCCAGCAGAGAAATCTCACTGCCATCCTTCTGATATGCACTCTGATGAATGGATTCTACTTCATTGCTTGCCTCTAAGGATGTTACGATCTCTTCTCTTGTGATCTTCGTGATCTCACTGATTTCTTCGATCGTTGCTTCCCTTTGATACTGCTTGGCAAAACTTTTCTCTTGCTTTCATGATCTTGTATACATTTTCTTTTAAAGATCTGCTGACTTTGATCATACCATCATCTCTTAGGAATCTACGAATCTCTCCTGTGATCATCGGTACTGCATAAGTCGAAAATTTCACGTCATAAGACAGGTCAAACTTGTCCACGGCTTTCATAAGTCCAATACTTCCGATCTGAAACAGATCCTCAGACTCATATCCTCTGTTTGTAAATCGTCTCACAACACTCCAGATTAATCCAACATTATTAAGAATGATCTGCTCTCGTGCTGCTTCGTTTCCTTCTTTGGTAAGCCGTAACAGTTCCCTCGTCTTATCCATTCAGCTTGTCTTGATCTCCTATTTTCTTTGTCATGATCACTGTCGTTCCTTCTCCTTGTTTTGAAATAACTTCTACTTGATCCATAAATGCTTCCATAAAAGAAAATCCCATTCCAGTCCTTTCTTCTTCTGGTTTTGTTGTAAACATCGGTTCCATCGCTTTCTTGACATCTGGAATTCCAATACCCTGATCTTTAATCTCTATTCGCAGGATTCCATTCTGATCGGAAAGATCCATACTGATCTTTCCATCTGGGTCGTGATACGCATGTACAATACAGTTTGTCACTGCTTCTGACACTGCGGTCTTGATATCATCCATTTCTTCCATATCCGGATCAAATTTCATGATATAAGCAGCCGTCACAATTCTTGCGATTCCTTCATTTTCTGAGTCACTGTTAAATTCTAAATGCAACATTTCTTATCCTCCCATTTCTCTATATTTCTTCTATCAGTTGATGCAATCCTGCCATATGAATGATCTTTCTTACTGATGCACTCATATTGCTGACTTTCACCGTTCCTCCCATCGCCTGTACCTGACGATATCTTCCTAAGATCACTCCAATCCCTGAACTATCGATAAATCCTGAATTTTTAAAATCAAACTCAATATCTTTGATCGGATATGATTTTAAAATGATATCGCATTTATGTTTTACTTTCTTCGCTAAGTGATGATCTAGATCACCATCCAGATAAATATATAAAACCCTGTTTTCTATCTTGTATTCTGTTGCCATATTCTGATCGCTCCTTCCTGCTCTTTGCTGTGATACGTTCCTTTCCAAGATCATCTTGAATTTCCTGATAGAAATAAAAAAGAAAGAAGTTCAAACTTTCGCTTGTTCTTCTTCCTTTATCTTTTGTTTGTAAACTTGTATTCTGTGTAATATTAATTATAAACTTTTGGCACTCTTTTTACCCATTGCATCAATTCGACTCTTCGCATTGATCGCCTGAGATGTTCCTGGGAACTTTTCGATGATCGTCTGATATGTCTTCTTCGCATTCTTCTGATCGGAAGCACCTTCATAAGCTTTGGCAAGATAATCATATGCATAACGGTTTGTATCGCTGACTTTGATCGCTTTCTTTAAATAAGAGATCGCTGTCTTGTAGTCTTTTGCCCAGTATGCATTCTTTCCTTTGCTGTATAATCCAGTTCCTGCACTTGGATATACCTTTGCTGTCAGATCTTTGTAGATTGCTTTCATATTCTTTGTTGTTAGTTTCTTACTGTCGATATCTAATAACGCATCTGCAGATCCTGTATAATCACGATCGCTGTATTTCTGTAAGGCACTTAACAACAGATCATAGACACCGTCTTTCTTGCTTGTTCCAATGTACTCGTCTAATTCATCTTCTGCTTTCTTCTGTGCTGCCTTTGCTTCTTTAACTTTCTTCTCGCTTGCTTTCAATTGTGTGTCTTTGGCAAGGATCTGTTCTTTATAATCTTCTACCTGTGTAGAGTTCTTATGACTGAAGCTTGCACGTACTGTTGGATAGATCAAAACTGCTGCCACGATCACACCGATCACAATTCCTGTTACCATGTAAAACATCGGGCTCTTTCCAGCTTCGTTTTCCTGAATTGAAGAAATATTAAATGGATTCTTCTTTTTCTTTGGTTCTTCTGGCTGGCTCACAACTTTTTTCTTCTCTTTTTTCTTCTTGTCTTTCTTCTCTGGCTCAGTTGTCTGTGGCTCTTCTTCGACTACTTTTGTCTCAAATTCTTTGCTATATTCCACTGCTGATTCGTTGTTTGGATCGATCTTTAAGATCGTATCAAGGAATGTTCTTGCATTATCATAATTCTCTCCCTTGATGGATAATAATGCCATTAAAAGATATGCATCTACAAAATTAGGAATAGCTGCCACAACATTCTTTAACTGTAACATCGCAAGGTCATCATTCCCTTGCTTGGCGTAGTTTAATGCCTGATTGTATTTCTTGATCATCTGGTTGGCTTTATATAATTCTGTCTTATTCTTCTTGATCTCTTCTAATTCTTTCCCATATATATTCTCTTCCGCTTCTTCCAAATCTGCACATGGTTGAAACTTGGCTAATTCTTCGTTAAAGTCTAACATTCTCTTCCTCCTGATTTATAAACTCTTTGGCCATGCCTGCCAGATAAAAAGATCCGACAACAAAGCATACCGTTGTTTCCTGATTCCTGTCTATCATCTTACGAAAAGCATCCTGAAATTCTGCTTCATCGATTCTTCTCTTATGAATCCCCACTGTATAAAAGGCTTCAATCTCTGGAATCGTCTTCAGAATGTTCTTCATGTATTCTTCTTCATTCTGATGAGATGCTGCAAATAAGATCCGCTTCTTCATTCCATGGTAGTTTGCCTCCACAGTCTGTACAAAGCCTTGCATTCCTTGGATATTGTGCGATACATCCACAATGATCCCTGGTGCGATCTCTTCCATCCTTCCGCTGATCCTGATCTGGCTCAGTGCTTCATAGATCTTGTCTTCATCAAGTCGTCCACAGATAAGTTCTGCTGTCTGCAATGCTGCTGCAAGATTGGACTTCTGAAATTCTCCTGCAATGTTGGTCCGCACATCTCTTTCCTATCATACGCATTGGCATTTAAAAAATCAATATATTTTCCTGCTTTTTCTTAAATTTAAGATTATCTTCAGAAATGTCATAAATTCGTGATTTTTTCTGCCTTTGCTTCTTCAGAAAGGATTTCTTTTACCTTGGGTTCCTGTTCTATTGTCACAACTGGAATTCCTGGCTTTATGATCCCTGCTTTGTGTGTTGCGATCTCTTCCAATGTTGTCCCAGAAATTCCATATGATCTTCGCTGATTGAAGTGATCACACTGACCTTCGGACAGATAACATTGGTAGCATCATATCTTCCACCCATTCCTGTCTCGATCATACAGATATCTGGTTGTTCTTCCTGAAAGATCACCATCGCCATCAGAAATACTGCCTCAAAAAATGATGGACTGTTCTTTCCTTCTGTTATTCCAGTTTCAATGGCATGTCTTACCTTCACCGCAGCTGATGCAAATCGTTCATCACTGATCTCTTTCGCACACAGCTTGATTCGTTCATTGATCTTCACAACATGTGGCGAGGTAAAGGAAGCTGTCTTCTTTCCATGCTGGGTAAGGAGTGCTTCTAAAAATGCACAGACGGATCCTTTTCCATTCGTCCCTGCTACATGGATCATATGCAGCTCTTTTTGAGGATTTCCCAATCGTTCTAAAAAGTATTTTATATCTTCGAGAGAAGATTTTGTGGCGAATCCTGCGATTTTGTATAAATATTTTACAGACTCTTCATAAGTCATGGTCATTTCTTCTGTTAGCATAATTCACCACTCAGTACTGCTTTCAATACCTGAAGTACCCCATCTTCTTTGTAAGATGGTGCTACAAAATTCGCTGCTTCTTTTACTTCATCTCTGGCATTCTCCACTGCAAAACTGTGATTTGCACGTTTTAACATCTCGATATCATTTAAATTATCTCCAAATGCCAGTGTTTCATCTGGTGTGATTCCGTATTCTTCCTGAAAATGTCTTAAGGCACTTCCTTTGTTCGCACCTTTGTTGGCACAATCAACCCAGCATTTTCCGGATACTACAACATTCATCTTCTTGCCCCATCGTTTGATGAACTCATCCCCAACTACATCTTCGGCACAATTGTGATGAAAAATACTCATCTTACATACACCTTCTGGATTCCCTAAAACATCATCTACAAGATCACCTCTGTAGCCATAGTCTCCGACCAGATGCTGGTAAATCCCGATATTCTCCATATATGTCATGTTATCTTTATTGATCGCAATCTCACATCCTGGGAACTGTCTTGCTTCTTCAATATAAGTTCTTACGATTTCTGGGTCGATCACATCTACATATTGATAATCTTTGGAATGAATACAAGTTCCATTTTCTGAAATAAAACTGATGTCATCAAGTACTGGCGTGAATACTTTCTCGATACTTGCTCTCTGACGGCCGCTTGCCGCTAACACGATCGTTCCTCTTCGTTTCAGTTCTTTGATCACGTCATAATATTCCGGATTCAGATCCAGTGTCCCATCTGCCACTAATGTTCCATCAATGTCTGTTGCGATTAGTTTGATCATTTGTTTTCCTTTCTTTTCTCCATCTACATGCTGTATCATTATTTCAAAAAGGCTGCCATACTTTGTACAGCAACCTTTGTTTTATTTGTCTTTTTCCAGATCGTATGGTGTCACCTGATATACATAATAATTCAGCCAGTTATAATACATAGCATTTGCATGACATCTCCATGACTTCACTGGTTTCTTCGTTGGATCATCATCTTTGTAATAATTCTTTGGTATATCTGGATTCAGTCCTCGTTTCACATCCCTTACATATTCATAATGCAGTGACATCACATCATATTCTGGATGTCCTGTGACAAATACCTGACTTCCTGTGGAATTCAAAATAATGTATGGTCCTGTCTCATCTGATTCTGCTACGATCGTTAATTCTTTATTCTTGCGGATGGCTTCTCCGTCAACTCCTGTATTTCTAGAGTGTGGCACGTAGAACTTATCATCAAATCCTCGAATAATAGGAAGTTTATTATGTAATGGATGGTGTTCATAAACACCTGAAATCTTCTTATTCAAGATATGTTTCTTGATCCCATAGTGATAATAAAGTCCTGCTTGTGCTGCCCAGCAGATATACAAAGTTGATGTGACATGTGTCTTGGACCATTCCATGATCTCAACAACTTCATCCCAGTAATCAACTTCTTCAAATTCTTTTAACTCTACTGGTGCTCCTGTAATGATCAGTCCGTCAAAACGTTTGTCTTTGATCTCTGAGAAATAATTATAAAATTTCTCCATATGTGACTCTGATACATGAGTCGGAACATAAGATTCAGTCTGTAAAAATGTGATATCTAACTGTAATGGTGTATTTGATAAACTTCTCAGCAAATGAAGTTCTGTGTCTAATTTGTTTGGCATCAGATTTAAAATTGCAATCTTTAAAGGCCTGATATCCTGTGTACATGCCCTTTCTTTATCCATCACAAATACATTCTCTTCTTCTAAGACTGCCTTCGCTGGCAGATCGTTATCTATTCGAATTGGCATTTTATCAAATCTCCTTCTCTCTTTTTTCGATTGCTTTTTAAGCTGACAGCATTTTTCCTGTCAGATATTTATTATAAAACTCTTGCATTTTTTATGCAATCTATATTTATCATCGTCCGATCAGATTAAGGAAATCTTCTTCACTCAGTATTGGAATGTTTAATTCCATCGCTTTCTTATTCTTTGATGACTGCGACATTTTATCATTGTTGATCAGATAGTCTGTTTTCTTTGACACTGATCCTGTGACCTTGCCTCCCATCTGCTCAATCTCTTCCTTTAGTTGTTTTCTGTTATCGAAATGATCAAGTGATCCTGTCACAACAAATGTTTTTCCTTCTAGGATCTGTTCTGTCTTACTTTCTTCTTTCTTCTTAAACTGCACATATTGTAACAGTTGTTCTAAGATCTTCTGATTATGTGGTGTATGGAAATATGATACCATAGCTTCTGCGATCATCGGTCCGATCTGATCGATCGCAATAAATTCCTCTGCATCGGCTTCTCTGATCGCATTGAAATCTTCTTTAAAATGTTTGCAGATCAATTTTGCATTGGAAAGTCCTACATTCGGAATTCCCAGACTATAAATAAAGTTTGCCAATGCTGGCTGTCTGGAATCATTAATCGCATTGACCAGATTTTGGTAGGATTTTTCCCCAAATCCTTCTAATTCCAGAATCTCTTCTTTATGATCTTTTAAAGTAAATAGATCATAAATTTCATTTAATAATCCAACATCAATCATCTTCTGTAATGTTGCTTCGGATAGTCCATCAACATTCATTGCATCTCTTGATACAAAATGTGAGAATGATTTGATCTTCTTTGCACTGCAAAATTCATTGGTACAGACTAAGGTTCTGATTCCATTTTCATCTTCGATCTTTGTCTCACCACCGCATGCAGGACAAGTGTGCGGAATCTCTATATTGCCGCTCTTTGTTTTATTCTCTGCAAGCTGTGGAATGATCATATTAGCTTTGTATACAACGATCTCATCGCCGATTCCTAACTGCAGTTCTTCCATCACACTAATGTTGTGAAGACTGGCTCTGCTGACAGTCGTTCCTTCTAATTCTACTGGTTCAAAAATTGCCACTGGATTGATCAGTCCAGTTCTTGATGGGCTCCATTCAATCTCAGTTAATGTTGTCTCCGCTGTCTCATCTGCCCATTTAAATGCGATGGAATCTCTTGGGAATTTGGCTGTTCTTCCAAGACTTTTTCCATATGCAAGATCATCATAGACTAATACCAGTCCATCTGATGGCAGATCAAATTGTTCGATCTTCTTTGAGAATTCCTCAATCTCATCTCGGATCGTATCTTCTGTGACTCTGATATGTTCTACCACATCAAATCCAAGACTTGCTGCCCAGTCTAATTTCTTCTCGAAGGAATTATCAAAATCCATACCTTCAACATCACTGACACTGAACGCATAGAAATGAACGTGGCGTTTGGCTGTGATCTCATTGTTTAACTGTCTGACGGAACCACTGCATAAGTTTCTTGGGTTCTTATACTGACTGTCAACATCTTCGATTTCTTCGTTCATCTTATAGAAATCTGAATATGGAATGATCGCTTCTCCACGAATGACCAATGTTCCCTGATATGCAATGTGTCTTGGAACATTTTCAAAAACCCTTGCGTTGTTTGTTACAACTTCTCCGACTTCCCCATTTCCACGGGTCACGGCTTTGATGAGTTCTCCATGTTCATAGGTCAGAACGATCGTTAAACCATCGAGTTTCCATGACAGGATTCCTTCCTGGCCGTTCAGCCATGCTGCCAGCTGATCTGGCTCCTTTGTCTTGTCTAATGATAACATCGGAGATGGATGTGCTTCTTTTTCCAATGCTGTCATCAATTCATACCCTACATGGATCGTTGGGCTGTTTGATAAAACAGTGTTCGTCTTTTTCTCTAGTTCTAAAAGTTCATCATACATCTTATCGTATTCGAGGTTGCTCATAACTTCTTTATTCTGCTGGTAATAAGCTTTCCCTGCTTCATTTAGTGTATGAATGAGTTCTTTCATTCTGTCTAAATCATTCACTTTTTAGCTCCTTCTTTAACTCTCGTAATTCATCCGGAGTTAATTTTCGATATCTTCCTTCTTTCAGATCGCCGAGTTTAATGTTCATAACACGGACTCTCTTAAGTTTTGTCACACGGTATCCAAAATGTTCACACATTCTTCGGATCTGCCGGTTTAATCCCTGTGTCAAGATGATCCTGAACTCGTTTGGTCCTTCTTTTATAACTTTGCATCTTCTTGTTACTGCATTAATCTCATCTAATGGTACTGGATTCCTCATATCATGAATGAATTCATTCGTAATTCGTTTATTCACTGTTACTTCGTATTCTTTTTCATGATAATTTCTTGCTTTCATGATCTGATTGGCTGCTTCACCATCATTGGTAAGCAGGATCAATCCTTGAGAATCCTTATCTAATCGTCCTACAGGATAGATCCTTGTTGGATAGTTAATATAGTCGATAATATTATCTTTCTCTTCTTTGCTTGCTGTGCATACAATTCCTCTTGGCTTATGAAAAGCCAGAAAGATCAGATCTTCCTGAATCTTTACCGGCTTTCCATCAAATGTCACGCTCTGCCCCGGAAGTACTTTGGTTCCGCTTACTGCAACTTCTCCATCGACTTCGACTCTGCCTTCCTCGACATAAGTATCTGCCTGTCTTCTGGAGCAGATTCCTGCTTGACTTAAATATTTATTTATACGCACTGCATCTTCTGTTTTACGTTTTGTCTCTTGCATTGTTACCTTTCCCACTTGTCACAAAGGGCGATGATCTGATCAGCAAATTTGCCCAGGTCTTTGTTCGTTCCACCCTCATTGTGCTCAATTACAGATTTCAAACGCTCGCTGGCTGTAAGAAGTCTGATATAAGCACTGCTCTGTTTTGGTTTCTTCTGGATGCGTTCTCTTGATCCCCATTCAGTCCATTCGCCTGCAATAAGGTCAAACACATCTCCGCTGTATGGTGCTCTGGCTTTGAATTTGTATTCATCTTTTAAGCATGATGTAAATGCTTCACAGACCGCATCCTCTCCATGAACTACAAATACTTCTTCTGGTTTCTTCTCGAAACTATTGACCCATTTTAATAACCCGTTCTTGTCTGCATGTCCGCTTAAACCTTCTAATTGTACGATATCTGCTGCCACTTTGATTGCCTCACCAAACAGTTTTACTTCTTTGGCTCCTTCGATCAGTGATCTTCCCAGAGTTCCATATGCCTGATATCCTACAAATATGATCGTATTCTCTGATCTCCACAGGTTATGTTTTAAATGGTGTCTGATTCGTCCAGCTTCACACATTCCGGATGCTGAAATGATCACCATCGGTTCTGTTTCAAAGTTGATCTCCTTTGATTCTTCTGTCGTAATGGATAAATGAAGATTGGAAAATGTAATCGGATTAATTCCTTGTTTCACTAATTCCATAGCTTCCTCATCATATGTTTCATCGATGTTCATATTAAAGATCTTCGTCGCTTCCACTGCCAATGGGCTGTCTACAACAACTTTGAAATCTCCATGATTCTTGATCCTATCTTCAGCCTTGATCTGACGGATATAATATAACAGCTCCTGTGTTCTTCCAACTGCAAATGATGGGATCACGACATTCCCGCCTCGGTCAAAGGTTCTCTGGATCACATTGGTCAGTTCTGTCACATAATCCTGATGTTTTCCATGATAACGGTCACCATACGTAGATTCCATAATAACATAATCTGCTTCTCTCGTATAGCTCGGATCTTTGATCAATGGCTGGTTAAAGTTTCCGATATCTCCAGAGAATACCAGTTTCTTTTCCACATCTGCTTCCCTTAACCACACTTCAATGCTGGAAGATCCTAACAGATGTCCGATATCTGTAAATTTGATCGTAATGCCGTCAGCAACTTCAATCTGTCTGCCATATGGGCATGGCACGAAATACTGCATGACATTGATCGCATCATCCATCGTATAGATTGGTACAACTTCTGGTTTTCCAGATCGCCTTGCTTTCCTGTTCTTCCACTCCGCTTCAAATTCCTGAATGTGTGCACTGTCTTGCAACATGATCTCACATAGATCGGTTGTTGCTCTTGTCGCATAGATCTTTCCTCTGAACCCTTTTGCATACAACAGCGGGATCAGTCCTGAATGATCGATATGTGCATGTGTCAGCAGGATAAAATCAAGATTCCCTGCATTCACTGGAAGATCAACATTCTCGTATACATTTAACCCTTGTTCCATTCCATAGTCAACAATAAATCTTTTGCCGCAAGCTTCCACATAATGGCAACTTCCGGTCACTTCATGATCCGCTCCGATAAACATTAACTTCATGGCTTATACCTCCTCTGAAATATAGATTGGGCCAGCCGGCACGATATCTTTTAGATACTCATGCTCTTTTAATATCTGTCCTGCATCGTAGTCAAAAAACACCTGTGTCAGCTCGTCGATTGAAATTTCATCTTTCCATCCCTGTGCATCCGTTGTGTGTATGTCTAATGTCTCATCTTGTGGTATGTCTGCACGTTGAATGGATATCTTATGATTCAGACATTGAAACTGGAATACTCCATTCTGATCCTTGATATATGGATCTTTCACCAATATCCTGAATGTAAAATCGTTCTTTCCTTGCAAGATATCTCCCCAAGCAGTAAGGTTCGTGATCCTTGCCATGATCTTTGGTACTTTTTTGCTTTGTATAAAATCCTTTCCTGTTGAATTTCCCTTGAATAAATTTCCTTCTGTGATATAAATCTTCTTACCTTTGTGTCGTTGTTTGATCTGGTTAATCATATGTTCTGGCTCTAAAGAATACGCCCATCGGATATATACTTCATCTTCTTCAAAACTTTCTGCAAATACGCCTTGCAACAGATCGTCTTCATAATAAGCTAAAAGGCTTCCATCTCCACTCTGGCTTTCTTTTTCCAGTCGTCTCAGGTATGGTTCATCCGGAACTGTATATATCTTGTATTGTTCCATAAACCGCTCTAAAAAATTCTGGATCGTCTGATAATCTTCTGCCATTATATGAACGATCTTATGATTTCTATCCGTTGTATCATCTGTATATGAAATGTTATGATCATCGATCATTGTTTCTTCCCAGTCCATCACAAATCGAAACTGGAATGGTTCATAATATGCTTTATTCGCAGGCATCAGATACGTAAATGGCTGTTGCTGCTCATGCATATCATTGAAACACTTCTTAAGCATCTCTGCCATGATGCCTCTTCTTCTATATTCCTTCCACACCGCAACTGCTACAATATAATTTAATGTATATGTCTTCTTTCCTGCTCTTATGTGATATGGATTTAAATGGAGCATTCCTAAGATCTTGTTGTCTTCTTCTGCCAGTATCACCTGATTCGTTGCATATATCTCTTCAAAATAATATTGTGCAAACGGCTCTGGATCTTCAAAAATCTTCTGATACATGTCATATACTGGCTGTTTGTCTTTGTTTTTCTGATAAATGATCTCCATGCTATTTCCTTTATTCTTATTTTGTTTCATTCAGCAGACACACTGCCTGTGCACTGATCCCGAGTCCCTCTCCTGTGAATCCTAAATGTTCTTCTGTCGTTGCTTTGACATTCACCTGATCTGGATCTACTTTGAGGGTCTTACTGATATTTTCTTTCATTATTGGAATATAATTTAATAACTTTGGTCTCTGTGCAATGACTGTCGCATCCACATTCCCAATCTCGTATCCTTTTTCCTCGATCAATCTTACAACTTCTGCTAACAACTTCATGCTGTCTGCATTATGATATGCAGGGTCTGTGTCTGGAAAATGCTTTCCGATATCTCCTAATGCTGCTGCCCCAAGGATCGCATCTGTGATCGCATGCAGCAGAACATCAGCATCTGAGTGTCCTAATAATCCTTTCTCATATGGTATATTTACTCCGCCTAAGATCAAGTCTCTTCCTTCTACTAACTGATGGACATCATATCCCATTCCTACACGCATATTCTTGCTCTCCTTTTTTGTTTTATTATAACATGATTTCACTCTTTTATCATGATTTTTAGCAAGAAAGAATCCTACTTTGTAGGATTCTCCGCCGCAGTGCGATCCTGCCCAGAGGGATTTTTTATTTCATAGGGGATTTCATCGAAATTTCCTATGAATAAAAAAGACATATTCATATCGAATATGTCTTCCGAAAGTAGCGATGAGCAGATTCGAACTGCTGACACTACGGGTATGAACCGTATGCTCTAGCCAACTGAGCTACATCGCCATATGTTATGAAATTCATCCATGTAGTTCATGGATAGTGGGACCAATAGGACTCGAACCTATGACCCTCTGCTTGTAAGGCAGATGCTCTCCCAGCTGAGCTATGATCCCTTGTGTCTCTCAAGCTCTCTTGCCTGACGACAAAATATAATATACTCTTATTTTCGATGAATGTCAACACTTTTTTTAACTTTTTTTTTTGATTATTTTTTA
>ENA-OQKR01000397-OQKR01000397.1-human-gut-metagenome-genome-assembly--contig:-NODE-397-length-18455-cov-3.951822_pt1 | contig 18455 bp, 22 predicted proteins | sample MGYA00242803_ERZ504806 | MGnify/ENA primary metagenome ERZ504806 (study PRJEB26092, sample SAMD00036399) | human gut metagenome | host: Homo sapiens | study: EMG produced TPA metagenomics assembly of...
CAACCACTTTCTTTACTTCCGGATTGAAATAGTGGCATACGTCGACGGCAGCCTTGTCTACGGCACGCAGGGCTTTCAGCAACGGTGCCTTGTAGTCCAGAGACTCACCGGTATAGGCGATGAAAATAGTCGGGATGCAGAGCGTGTCGTCTACGATGAATGCCGGGGAGGAGGGGTCCCATGCCGAGTAGCCACGTGCCTCGAACGTATTGCGGATACCGCCGTTCGGGAAACTGGATGCGTCCGGTTCCTGCTGCACGAGCAGTTTGCCGGTGAATTCCTCCATCACGCCGCCTTTGCCGTCGTGTTCCACAAAAGCGTCGTGTTTTTCGGCAGTGCCTTCGGTGAGCGGATGAAACCAGTGCGTATAGTGGGTCGCCCCCATTTCAACCGCCCATTTCTTCATACCTGCGGCAACCTCATCGGCTATGCTGCGGTCCAGCGGAGCTCCGTTGTCAATCACATCCGTCAGTTTGGCATACACCTTGCTCGGCAGATAGCGGAACATCTTCTCCTTGTTGAATACATACTTGGCAAAATACTCTGACGGACGTTCCGCCGGGACTGCCACTGCAACGGGTTTCTCTTGAACGCCGTCTCTACTACTCTGAATCTCAATTTTGACATAATACCTTAGAGTTGTAATTGTTGGTTTAATAAAATATAAAATCATTATGCACCGTAGGCAGACTCGCCGTGTTCGTAAATGTCGAGTCCTTCTTCCTCCACACGTTTGGAAACGCGGAGGCCGTGGATTTTGTCGAGTCCTTTGAAGATGATGAATCCCATGCCTGCTGCCCATGCGCCTACTACGAGTGCACCGAATACCTGCGCTCCGAGAAAGCTCCAGCCTGCACCGTAAAACAGTCCCTCACTCGGTGGAAAACAGTACCGGTGAGGATGGTTCCCGTGAAACCGCAGACACCGTGTACGGAACTGGCCCTACGGGGTCGTCAATTTTCAGTGTCCGGTCGATGAATTCCACCGAATAAATCATCAGGATGCCGCAGATGGTGCCGATGATTACCGCCCCGAAGGGAGAAACCATGTCACAACCGGCCGTGATGCCTACCAATCCGGCCAGAATGCCATTCAGCGTCAGAGACAAGGAAGGTTTGCCATATTTTCATCCAGCTTACTGCCAATGCAAAGAAACCGCCTGCGCAGGCTGCCAGATTGGTGGTGAGGAATACATGCGAGATGGCCTTTGCATCGTCCGTAGTGGCTGCTGCCAACTGTGAACCGGGGTTGAAGCCGAACCATCCGAACCAAAGGATGAATACACCCAGTGCCGCAATCGTGAGGTTATGTCCCGGAATGGCTCTTGACTTGCCGTCTTTGCCGTATTTCCCGATGCGCGGGCCGAGGATGGCCGCACCTACCAGGGCAATCCAGCCGCCTACGGAGTGGACGATGGTGGAACCTGCGAAGTCATGGAAAGTTGTTCCGAATGTTTCCATCATGAAGGAACCTGCCTCACCGTTCATCAGCCAGCCGCCGCCCCAAGTCCAGTGACCGGAAACGGGATAAATCAGTACACTGATGAAGATGGTGTAAACCAGGTACATGGAGAATTTGGTACGTTCTGCCATAGCGCCGGACACGATGGTGGCAGCCGTTGCGCAGAATACAGTCTGGAATACCAGGAAACCTTCTGTGGGAAGCCCGCCTCCGTCGTAGAACGAGAGGTCGAAGAAATGGGGCATTCCTATGAATCCGCCTGCACCGAACATCAGTCCGAAACCGATGAACCAGTAGAGCAGACTGCCAAACATGAAGTCAACGAAGTTCTTCATCAGGATATTGGCCGTATTTTTTACTCTTGTAAAACCGGCTTCGACCAGTGCAAAGCCCGGCTGCATGAAGAATACCAGCATGGCGGCAAGCAGCATCCATACGGTGTTCAGTCCGTTGGTCAGTTCACTTAAAATAAGTTTATCCATAATTTCTTGTTGCTTTTAGTTGTATTGTATTTTCTTAGTTGTGGTTTGTAGCTGCCCGTTATCTTTCTTGTTCGGCATTGTAGAGTGCGATGTCGCCTCTCTCTGCAGTACGTATGCGTATGGCATCCTCAATGGGGATGACGAAGATACGTCCGTCGCCGATTTCACCGGTTTGTGCAGATTTGATGATGGCTTGTACGGTCTTTTCCGCATTCTTGTCGCGCACCACGATGGAGATAAGGATGCGCTCGATGGAACTGGTGTCGTACATGACACCACGGTAGATACGGGCTTGTCTGGATTTCCCGATGCCCCGTACATCATAATAGGAGAACCATTCGATGTCCGCTTCGAGCAGCGCGTCCTTCACGTCCTCGAACTTGGTCTTTCGGATAATAGCTTCAATCTTTTTCATACCTTAAATAATTTACGATTTGACAATTTACAATTTACTATTTGCCTTTCGGCGTGTGTAAATCATAGTTCTTTGCTTTTAGAAGCTTAGTCCGACTACGAAATAGGCACCTTCAGACCTTGGATTCCAGGTTGCTTTGGCAAACAACGGGAGGGAGAAGGAATCGGTGATTTTGATGTCTTTTGATACTCCCAGGCTAACGTCGCATACGGCAAATCCGTTGGCTCCATAGAAGTCCGTGGCCCAAGGGGTAGCGCCTATCTCGGCCGTCCAGTCCAGTCCGCCCAGTGTGAAGGGGGCTGCCACGGAGATATAGGATGAATAAGCACGGTCACCGTCTTTGTCAACACCGTCGTCGCCTGCAAAGTTGGTGTACCAGTTTATGGCTACGGGGCCGAAATCATAGCCGATTTGCGCTTCGAACAGATGTGAGTTGGCAGCATTGTGTGCACCGTACTGGAAGTATTTGGCTGTCACCCCATCTCCGGTCACATTGTACCAGTAGTCCGTCACTGATATGCTGAAGCCTCCGGTTGAATATCCCAGTATGAGGTCGAACTCTTTCGTGTCCGAACTCTCGATGCCTACGGAGCCCCAAGCTCCCAGAGAGAAACCTTTGTAGGCGATGGATGCGCTCGGCTGGAGGCTTACCCCTCCCAAATCCTGGCCACGCCACACGTAACCGCTTACGAGGTCGACGCCTACCGATGCTTCCACTTTATCCTGAGCCTTTGCCGTGAAAGGCATTGCCATTGATAATAGCGCCATTGCCATTATTACCCATTTTACACTTCTTGTTTTCATACCTTTTTACCTTTAAATTTAGAAAAATTCCGGATGATCAGTCCGACTCGATTATAGCAAGTACTTCACTAATTCAATTGTTTTTTATTTCAGCCACTTCCGGATGCGCTTCATGGCTTCCACGCAATCTTCGTGTTTTCCAAAGGCCGTCAGCCGGATATATCCTTCACCACTGGGGCCGAAACCTACGCCCGGCGTGCCCACTACATTGGCCTCATACAGCATTTGTTCAAAGAACCGCCAGGAGCCCGTTCCGTCAGGTGTTTTCAGCCAGATGTAAGGAGCGTTCACACCGCCGTAGACTTTCAGTCCGGCCGCTTCAAGGCCCTGCTTCATAGTGTGGGCATTGTCCATATAGTAATCTATCGTTTCCTTTATCTGCCGTTGTCCTTCCGGTGTATAGATGGCTTCCGCCGCCCGTTGGGTGATGTAGCTGGTGCCGTTGAACTTGGTGCATTGGCGGCGGTTCCAGAGCTTGTTCAACGGGATGCGTTCGCCTTCCAGCGTGGCGGCAGTGAGTTCTTTCGGCACAACGGTGTAGCCGCAGCGTACTCCCGTGAATCCGGCAGTTTTCGAGAAGCTGCGGAACTCGATGGCGCATTTCTTTGCTCCCTTTATCTCATAGATGGAGTGGGGCACGTCGTCTTCGCGGATGAAGGCTTCGTAGGCGGCATCGAACAGAATCAGCGTGTCGTTGGCGAGCGCATAGTCCACCCATTTCTTCAGCTCGGGCTTGGTCAGGGTGGTGCCCGTGGGGTTGTTGGGGTAGCAGAGGTAGACGATGTCGATGCGCTTGTCCGGAATCTCCGGGATGAAGTCGTTCTCGGCGGTACAAGGCATGTAGGTAACGTTGCTCCACTGGCCGTTTCCTTCCAATACTCCGGCACGTCCGCACATCACGTTGCTGTCTATATAGACCGGATAAATAGGGTCGGTCACGCCTACACTGTTGTCGTGGCGGAGAATGTCACCGATGTTTCCCGTGTCGCTCTTTGCTCCGTCGTTCACGAAGATTTCCGTAGGACCGAAGTGGATGCCGCGTGGAAGGTAATCGTGCTTGATGATGGCTTCTATCAAGAAGTCGTATCCTTGCTCGGGACCATATCCACGGAATGTCCGTACGTCAGCCATCTCCTCCACTGCCTTGTGCATCGCTTCGATGCAGACCGGTGGCAGTGGCCGGGTAACGTCTCCGATACCCAGACGGATGACCTCTTGCTTGGGATGTGTTATCCTGAAAGTATTTACCTTCTTGGCTATGTCTGAAAACAGATAACTGCCCGGTAGCTTTAAAAAATGTTCGTTTACTAATGCCATAATCTTTTCTTGGTTGATAGTTGGTGGTTAGTCAATTAATTCAATTTTGCCGTCGAATACTTTGGTGGCTTCTCCCGTCATCAGTACATGCCTGGTGGCGATGTCCCATCGGATGTTGAGTGAGCCTCCGTCCATGATGATGATGGATTCCCTTCCTGCGCGTCCGGTGAGGAAGGCTGCCACGGCGGTGGCACAAGCTCCGGTTCCGCAGGCTTGGGTGATGCCCGAGCCTCGTTCCCAGACACGCATCCTTATTTTTCCTTCTCCCAATATCTGGGCAAATTCTACATTGATGCGTCCGGGGAAGAGAGGGTGATTCTCCAGTTTGGGACCGATGACTGTAAGGTCGATGGCTTCAATATCATTGACAAAGATTACCAGATGCGGGTTTCCCATGGATACGGTGGTCCCTACATATCGTTCTCCGTCCACTTCGATGGGCTGTTCTTTCATCGGTTTGGCTCCTTTGCCGTCGTAATCTGCCGGTTCGTCGGCAGGTATGCCCATGTCTACGGTTACAGAGTTGACCTTTCCGTCTGCCAAGTGCAGGTTTAGCATCCTTATACCTGACAGTGTATCGAGTGTGATTTCTGTTTTGGAGGTCAGTCCGTAGTCAAAAAGATATTTTCCGATGCAGCGGCTTGCGTTGCCGCACATCCGGGCTTCCGAGCCGTCGGCATTGAATATCCGCATGCTGAAATCGGCTTTGTCCGAAGAACCGATAAGTACCAGACCGTCACTTCCAATTCCCGTATGCGGTGCACTCCATGCCCTCGCAAGCTCTTCCGGATGGCTGATAGGATATTGGGTCGTATCTACATAAATGTAGTCGTTTCCGGCACCGTGCATCTTGGTGAATTTTATAGCTCTTGTCATTTTGTCCTTTATCGGTTGGTTAATATATCCTTTTGTTTTATTTCGATGCAAATATACGACGTTTTGTTTTATAATTAACTGTAAAGCATATCTATTTTCTATTATTTTTTAGCGAAACTTTCATTCAATGAGAATATCTACTGTCAGGCTTTCAATTTAAAAGCATATGGCTTTGTTTTATATAAATTGTAATCCATGTGAAAGTTAGTTTGATTCAAAATAGAAAAAGATTTTTATAAGACTAATTGCTATCTTTTGAAAACAGAAACCGCTCCATTGCGGACATAATGAAGCGGTTTGTTGGTTTTGTTTCTAAATGTATAAGGAGCGGCTATTTTTCTTTAAAATTTCTTCCAGCACTACCGGTTCATTGGTTGTGATGAAATCTACTCCTTGGCTGATGAGCCATTCCATGTCTTTGGCTTCGTTTACGGTCCAGGCGTTTACTTTCATGCCGAGGTCGTGGCATTCCTTTATCCATTCAGGATGTTTTTGGAAGACACTGAAGTGATAGTCGGGACCGGCACAACCCCATGCTTTCAACTCCTTGGGGGTAAGGTCACCGGTCAGGTAGTAGACGGGGGTGCCTTTGGGTGCCAGACGGATAAACTCCTTGGTGGCATGTTGGGAGAAGGTGATATATTCCGTACGGTCCTCCAGCCCTTTGTCCTTTATCATTTTTACGATGCCCTCTACGGCTCGTGTTTCCTGTTCGGGGGTCTTGTGGGCTTTCAGTTCGAGGATAAGGCGGGTTTTCAGGCTTTTTGCCTTGTCCAGATACTGTTGCAGGGTAGGGAGTTGTTCGCCGTTGTCCAGTTGTACGGCGGTGCATACCTTGGCTGTGGCATCTTGCATAGTCACGCCTTTAAAGGTGGCGTCATGATTGACAACCAGCTGATTGTCTGTGGTGAGCCAAACGTCGAACTCGGAGCCGTAGCAGTGGATAGAATCAGCCTTTACAAGTGCGGCAAGGGAGTTCTGGGCCGAGCCGTCCGTAGTCCAGAAACCACGGTGGGCAATGACTTCCTGGGCCTGGATAGTGCCGCATGCAGCAAAGAGCAGGGCAGAAGCAAAAAATTGTTTTTTCAGATTCATAATGATTAGGGTGTTTTGTTTTGAACACAAAGATAAGTATTATATTTCTTTTATTAAATCTAACCCCTGAGTAATTTCAGTATGTACTTTCCGGGCATCACGATGCGGGCTTTCAGTTGGGGTGAGCTGTTCAACTCATATAGGATTTTCCAGATTTTCCCTCCCAGTTTTCCAAAATCTGTCAGTCTCAGGATGGCATTCAAATCGTGGATGTCGGTTACTTTCTGCCTTGCCAGCTCTTCCATCAGGCCTTGGTAATTATGCGTCTGTCTGTTGAGCGTGTACTCCGGTGGAGTCAGAAGAATCTCCTCCTTCCTTCTTCCCGTCTCCCCCTTGGGGAGATAGAGAGGGGTTTTCTTTATTCTCTTTATTTAGTTTATTTGCTAAAGCGCTGCTTGTTTTGGCATCCCTGATTCTCTGCTGGTTAACCAGTCCACCGCGACGTCCGGCCTCCTTTTTAGCTTCTTGTTGGGCGTCCCATGGCTCCATGCGGCGGCTTAGTCCGGGGGATGAGAAGCTTGTCTCGTTCACCTCGAACAGCGCATAGTCATAGATGATTCGCTTCAGTGTGGCGGTTGTCACCCTTGCTTTTTGTGCCAGTATGGGAATCACTTTCAGGCTGGCTTTATATTCGTTCTGCAATCTGAGGAATTCGAGCACTGTCCAGTAAATGCCATATCCTTTCATACCTTCTTCTTGTATCATAATCATTAATTTTAGGTTGCTGCCGGCATTGGCATCATGTAGTAAATAAGCCTCCATAGCTTTTGATATTGGTGTTTTTTTGTTAGTTTACTATCGGTCTCCATTCCATAAAGTTCTCAATCAGAAAAGTCCGCCAGCCTTGTTGTTCCGCGTCCCAATAGGCTACGTGAGCTTTAATGCTTGTCATGTCATGTTTCTTTTTGAAGTCGCTTTCGTAGGAAACAAGGGTTCCTCTTCCCATGTAGAAGCTGCCGTCCTGCTTTCGGTAGGCTATCAATGCATATCCGTATCGCATGTATTCCAATAGGGAATTTATGCGTTGTGCCATCCATTGTACAGACTCCATGCTCAATGTCGTGTTTTCCGTAATCCGTTTTTCCCATAGCTTTTTGTTTTTTCTGTTTTGGATACAAATTTCTCCTCAAATTCAGTTTTTTCTTTTCCCATTTTTTATGTTTTTAGGGTTAGTAAATGTATGATAATCAGCAATGAAAAAGGGCTACTCCTTTCAGTACGGATGGCTACGCCCTTGCCTTGTTGAGGCTACACCATCCGACGAGAAAGGTGTAGCCCTTCTGTCTGGTTGCTGACGGCGGCAAAATTACTGCCTTTCCGGGTGCTGAACTATCAGTGATTTATCCTTACATCATATCCGTATGGGTCAATCAGTGTGGTGTCTTCTCGTTTTATGATGGCCCATACCTTCTCCAATTCGGTAATTATCGTGCTGTAAGTCAAAGGCTTTTGCTCTCCTCTGGTTCTCTTTGTGAAGTTTTCGGATGCTACGAGCAGTTTGGCTATATCCGTTATTTTTCTAATTTTTGTGCCTTCAAAATAGCCTGATTTAAAGGCTCTTAAGTAACCTACATAAACATGGGTCTGGTCTCCGTAGTAAACCCGTTCTGACAATAGCTTTTCATCCACTATGGAACTGTGTTCTTTTACTTTTGTTGCTCTTAGTTTCTGTGTATCAGATTGATACGACATGCTTCTCTGTTCGTTACTGTTGAGATGCTTCTTTTTTTGAGTTCTTTCATTTGTGTAATTCTTTGTTCGTTTAACTGTTTTTTATTCTGGTTAAAAAATGCGAAAGTATAAAAAGTGAGGGAGAAATAAGGGAATTTTGGTGGAAAATGTGAAGGGTGAGTTGTAAATGGTTGATATATAAGATGATATGCTGTTTTTAAAACGTACGTTTAATGAACGCAAAGATAGAGACGTTTTTTGTAATGGCAAAATGTTTGATAGAAAAATGTTCCTAATAATAAATAATGATAAGTATATTGCATTGAATTTCAGTAGTATATGCAACATATGTAATCAGTTAAAATCTTCTTATTTTTAGCTCTTTGAGTATGTCTTGTATAAGTTCGAAATAGGTGTTTTTTAAACGTACGATTAAAAAACGCTTTTTTGTTTCTAATACGTTCGTTTATAGTCTCTTACCAAAAGGTAATGAACAACCACAGAGAATCTGTTGACAAGAAGGGCATAGTGCTTGTCAAACTTCCCATAAAATGCTCGCAAGTGATTGAACTACAGTTATGTAATAGTAGTTCAAAGCCCCCAAGGAATACCTTTTTCTAAGTAAAATTAACAAGAATAGAAATGGATAAAGAGACCGAAGTTTGGTTTGCCATGCGTGCTACATACCGCAGGGAGCTTGAAGCTATGCATCTTCTCGAAAAGGCAAATCTTGGCTGTTTCATTCCCATGCAATATAAGATAAGTATCCGTAGGGGCAGGAAAGTCCGTGCTTTGGTTCCCGTCATCCGTAACCTGGTTTTTGTCCACGCACGTCCTTCCGAAGTGCAGCGATTTAAGTCTCAAATTACTTATTTGCAATATATTACTGATACCCGTAGCGGTCAGAAAATAGTCATTCCTGACCATGATATGCAGCGTTTCATAGCCGTTGCTGGTACCTACAATGACCATCTTCTCTATTTTCAACCCGAAGAACTGAATCTCTCCAAAGGTACGAAAGTCCGTATCACCGGTGGCGACTTCGAGGGTCAAGAAGGTGTTTTTCTAAAAGTAAAAGGTGCCCGTGATCGTCGTGTAGTGATTGCTATACAAGGTATCATTGCCGTTGCCATGGCGACCATCCATCCGGATCTCATCGAAGTAATCCGCTAGTCTTTAATTGTTAATTTATAATTTTTAATTAATCATGTCTCTTTTAGAAGAAGCACTCCTCCTTCAGCGTGCTGCGCACGATCTGATGTATTTGGGTATGGACGGGAGTCCTATCTATAGTGATGACTTGTCCCGTCGTAACAGCGAAGTCTATCGCTTGACCACAACTTTGTATAATTCCAGTATCTGGGGCACTACGGTGGAGGAGCAGGCAAATGTCTGTCTTGCTCTCTTGAAAGGGTATAGTGCCTCGTTCATTGACCATGGTGAAAAACAACAGCATGTGCAGGAGGTATTGAGGCGTTGCTGGGATACCCTTGATTCCCTTCCTTCCTCTTTGTTGAAACTCCGTTTGCTTACGGCTTGTTATGGAGAGGTTTTCGATGAGCCTTTGGCCGACGAGGGCCGTTCTATCATTGCTTCTTGGAATTTCGCATCGCTCACGGCAGAACAACAAGAAGCGGTTAACGAGTTTTGGAATGTGGTGGATAATCCTTATCCGTGGGAAGAACTGGAGGAGTGAAAGCATAAGGTTGAAGAAAGACAGAAATATGAGAAACTTTGAAGATTTGCAAATAGCAGTTGCTGGTACCGGTTACGTAGGTTTGAGCATTGCTACTTTGTTGTCACAGCATCACAAGGTGACAGCCGTTGATGTAATACCTGAAAAGGTGGAAAAGATTAACAATCGTATATCTCCAATTCAGGATGAATATATAGAGAAGTATTTTGCGGAGAAGGAACTGAACCTCACTGCAACTCTTGATGGGGCATCTGCTTATAAGGATGCAGACTTTGTGGTTATTGCAGCTCCTACAAACTACGATCCGGCTAAGAACTTCTTCGATACACATCATATAGAAGACGTTATTGACCTTGTACTATCAGTGAATCCTGAAGCAACAATGGTTATCAAGTCAACCATTCCAGTTGGTTACTGTCGTTCCCTCTATGTGAAGTATGCTCAGAAGTTTGCTCAGATGGTACCATTACCAGATGGAAAACGTCGTAAGTTCCACCTTTTGTTCTCTCCTGAGTTCCTTCGTGAATCGAAAGCTCTTGAAGACAATCTCTATCCTTCACGTATTATCGTGGGTTATCCAAAGATGATGTCTGTTGAATGGGAGGAGGAGAACGAAGCAATCCGCAAGATTCAAGGTAATCACATGAAAGAGTCTGCTGAGATATTCGCTAAGCTTCTTCAGGAAGGTGCCATTAAAGAAAACATTGATACTCTCTTTATGGGACTGAAAGAAGCCGAAGCAGTCAAACTCTTTGCCAATACTTATCTTGCCCTTCGTGTAAGTTACTTCAATGAGCTTGATACCTATGCTGAAGTAAAAGGTTTGGATTCAGCTGCCATCATTCAGGGAATTGGTCTCGATCCTCGTATTGGCACTCACTACAATAACCCATCATTTGGTTATGGTGGTTACTGTTTACCAAAAGATACTAAGCAACTCCTTGCAAATTATGAGAGTGTACCCCAAAATATGATGACAGCGATTGTAGAGTCAAATCGCACTCGTAAGGATTATATAGCAGATGCTGTTCTTCGCAAGGCTGGCTATTACAATGAGAACGCCGTATGGGATGCGAAGAAAGAGCATGAGTGTGTAGTAGGTGTCTATCGCCTGACTATGAAATCCAATTCCGATAATTTTCGCCAAAGTGCCATTCAAGGCATTATGAAACGCATCAAGGCGAAGGGGGCAGAGGTTATTGTTTACGAGCCTACTCTTGAGAACGGCACCAGTTTCTTCGGCAGTCAGGTAGTCAACAACCTCGATGAGTTCAAACAAAAATCGAAAGCTATCATTGCCAACCGTTATGACTCTTGCCTCGATGATGTGGTAGGGAAAGTATATACTCGCGACATTTTTAAGCGCGATTAATCTATGGTAACATATAATGTAAATTTGGAGGGCAAAACAGTCCTCGTGACAGGTGCTGCCGGTTTTATAGGTTCTAATCTTGTGAAGCGCCTTTTTAAGGATATAAATAACATCAAAGTAATCGGCATTGATAGCATTACCGATTATTACGATGTGAATATTAAGTATGAACGCCTAAAAGAGATTGAGGCTTTAGGTTGCGACTGGCAGTTCTATCAGACTTCGATTGCTGATAGAACATCATTAGAGAATATTTTTACGGAGAACAAGATATCCGTTGTTGTAAATCTCGCGGCTCAGGCAGGTGTGCGTTATAGTATCACCAATCCCGATGCCTATATTGAGAGTAATCTCATTGGTTTTTACAATATTCTTGAGGCATGCCGTCATCATGAAGTGGAGCATCTGGTATACGCTTCTTCGAGTTCGGTTTATGGCTCGAACAAGAAAGTACCGTATTCTACCGATGATAAGGTGGATAATCCTGTGTCGCTCTATGCAGCTACGAAGAAGAGTAATGAACTGATGGCGCATGCTTATTCAAAACTGTATAACATTCCAAGTACGGGTTTGCGATTTTTTACGGTCTATGGTCCCGCAGGGCGTCCTGATATGGCATACTTTAGCTTTACAAATAAGTTGTGTGAAGGCAAGACGATTCAGATATTCAACTACGGAAACTGCAAGCGTGACTTTACGTATGTGGATGATATTGTGGAGGGTGTAGTTCGTGTGATGCAACATGCTCCTAAAAAGCAGGGTGGTGAGGACGGACTGCCAATCCCTCCATACAAAATATATAACATCGGAAACAATCATCCGGAGAATCTTTTGGATTTTATGACTATTCTTCAGGAAGAATTGATTCGTGCGGGTGTGCTGCCTGCGGATTATGATTTTAAGTCACATAAGGAATTGGTACCTATGCAGGCGGGTGATGTGCCTGTGACTTTTGCAGATACTACTCCGCTGGAGGAAGATTTTGGGTTTAAACCATCGACTTCGCTTCGAGTTGGTTTGAGGGCGTTTGCTGAATGGTACGCTAAGTATTACGGTACGTGTCAAACTAATAATTGAAAATAGAGTGTAATTTTTATTTAAGAAAATAGCAGCAATAAGTATAATGAAAAAAGTAATGTTAGTCTTTGGAACCCGTCCTGAAGCTATCAAGATGTGCCCATTGGTCAAAGAGTTTCAAAAGCGCCCAAAAGAGTTTGAAACCATCGTGTGCGTCACGGGTCAGCATCGCGAAATGCTTGACCAAGTATTGCAGATTTTCGATGTCCATCCCGACTTCGACCTCAATATAATGAAGCAAGGACAAGACCTCACCGACGTAACTGCACGTGTTCTCGCCGGTCTTCGTGACATCTTTAAGGAGTGCCGACCTGACGTTGTTCTTGTTCATGGCGATACTACCACTTCTACTGCAGGAGCTCTTGCTGCTTTCTACGCACAGATCCCTGTAGGTCATGTAGAGGCTGGTCTCCGAACTCATAATATCTATAGCCCATGGCCGGAGGAGATGAATCGCCAAATTACCGGTCGCATTGCTACCTATAACTTCTCGCCAACTCCACTCTCAGAGAAGAACCTCCTTGAAGAGAAAGTACATGGTAACATCTATGTCACCGGAAATACAGTTATTGATGCCCTCTATATGGTAGTTGATAAGTTAAAGGCTGATTCTGCTCTTGCCGAGGAGCAGAATCAAGTGCTTGCAGCAGCTGGTTATGACATTACTCGTCTTAACAACGGCAAGAAACTTGTCCTTATCACCGGTCACCGTCGTGAAAATTTTGGAGATGGTTTTATCCGAATGGTGACAGCAATGAAGGCTCTCTCCGAGAAATATCCAAAGGTGGATTTCGTGTACCCTATGCACCTCAATCCCAATGTTCGTAAACCAATCCACGAAGTCTTTGGCGAAGACCTCACTCGTTCAAATTTCTTTTTCATCGAGCCTCTCCAGTACCTTGAGTTCGTTCACCTTATGTCAAAGGCCACTATCATTCTTACCGACTCAGGTGGTATTCAGGAGGAGGCTCCAGGTCTTGGCAAGCCCGTTCTCGTGATGCGCGACACCACCGAGCGTCCTGAAGCCCTCACTTCAGGTACCGTTCACCTCGTGGGAACCGACTACGACAAGATTATGAATGAGGTCAGCATCCTCCTTGACGATGCTGCAGCCCATGAGAAGATGTCCAAGGCTGTCAATCCTTATGGTGATGGACAAGCTTGCCGCCGCATAGCCGATGTCCTTGCAGATAAGGTGACTGATCATTATGATATAAAGTAACTTGGATAGCAGGACAATTGTCTGCTATTATGTAATAGAAATAAAGAATGAAATAGTCTTAGTATACAATTATGGAAAAACCGAAAACCGTCTATGTCGGCATGTCTGCTGATATTATCCACACAGGGCATTTGAACATCATTCACGAGGCTAACAAGCTTGGTCGCGTAGTGGTAGGTGTACTCACTGATGAAGCTATAGCAAGCTACAAGCGTTTGCCTTACCTCACTTACGAGCAGCGAAGTGAGATTGTTGCTAACCTTAAGGGCGTTGATGAGGTGATTCCTCAGAGTACTCTTGATTATGTCCCAAATCTTGAAAAAATACGTCCTGATTATGTGCTTCATGGTGATGACTGGAAACAGGGAGTACAGCAGAAAACCCGCCAGCGTGTTATTGACTGCATCTCGCAGTGGGGGGGTAAGGTAATTGACATTCCTTACACTCAGGGTATTTCAAGCTCTATGCTCAACCAACGTCTGAAAGAGATTGGTACTACTCCTGAGGTGCGTATGAAGCGCCTCCGCCGCCTTATTGCCTCTAAGCCTATCGTACGAATCCTTGAATCTCACTCCGGTCTCACCGGTCTTATCGCTGAGAACGCTTGCGTTGAGGTTAATAATGTGAAGCGTGAGTTTGATGGAATGTGGGCGTCTTCACTCACAGATTCTACCTCAAAGGGTAAGCCTGACATTGAGGCAGTTGATCTTACGACTCGTCTTCATGGCTTGAACGATGCACTTGAGGTAACCACCAAACCCTTCATCTATGATGGTGATACGGGTGGCAAGCTGGAGCACTTTGTGTTTACGGTTCGTACTCTTGAACGCTTGGGCGTCTCTGCCGTTATCATTGAGGATAAGGTCGGTTTGAAGCAGAACTCGCTCTTCGGTACTGATGCTGTTCAGACTCAGGACACTATCGAGAACTTTTGTGCAAAGATCAAGGCTGGTAAGAATGCTCAGATAACCGATGACTTTATGATTATTGCACGCTGCGAGTCCCTTATCGCTGGCAAGCCTATGTCTGATGCAATTGAGCGTTGCTTCGCATACGTTGAGGCAGGGGTTGACGGTATCATGATTCATTCAAAGGAAAAGTCCGGTGAGGATATAAAGGAATTCTGCCACCAGTTCCGAGCAAAGTATGCCGATGTGCCTATCGTTGTAGTTCCTACTACCTATAACCAGTTCACGGAGGAGGAGCTTGCCTCTTGGGGCATCAACGTAGTGATTTACGCAAACCATATGCTTCGCGCTTCTTATCCCGCAATGATGAATTGCGCCAAGTCCATTCTGATGCACTCTCGTTCGAAGGAGGCATCAGCTGAATACTGTATGCCTATCAAGGAGATTCTTGAACTTATCCCAGGAACCAAGAACTAAAAGACAATGGTAAGACCCGAATTTTTTGTAAATACACTCAAGGAGCACGGTATGGATTTCTATGCCGGTGTTCCTGACTCATTGCTTAAGAACATTTGTGCATATATTACCGACAACCTTCCTGCTGAGCAGAACATCATTGCTGCCAACGAAGGTGGTGCTATGGGCATCGCAGCCGGTTATCACTTGGCAACCGGTAAGGTACCTGTAGTCTATATGCAGAACTCCGGTGAGGGTAACATCATCAACCCACTTGCTTCTCTTACTGACAAGGAGGTTTATAACATTCCTGTACTCCTCGTGATTGGTTGGAGAGGTCGCCCCGGTGTTCATGATGAACCTCAGCACGTGAAGCAAGGCAAGGTGACAACCGGTTTGCTCAACACTATGGGCATCAACTATGCCATTCTGCCAAAGGACGAAGAGGGAGCAGCAAGGCAGATTAAGATTGCTGCTGACTTTATGAAATCTACCGATGAGTGTTATGCTCTTGTTATTGAAAAGGATACCTTCGATGCTTACAAACTTCAAAATGTGGAGGTGAACAACCTCACAATGTCACGCGAAGAAGCTATTCGGAAAGTAGCTTCAAGCATTGAGGACAATGCTTGTGTCGTGTCAACTACAGGTATGATTTCTCGTGAACTCTTTGAGGCTCGTACTGCTTGGAACCAAGGCCATGAACGTGACTTTCTCACTGTCGGTTCAATGGGACATGCGTCTCAGATTGCTCTTGGTATTGCGATTCAGAAACCGGAACGTCGAGTATATTGCTTCGATGGCGATGGTGCCAGCATCATGCATATGGGGAATATGGCCATTACCGCCAGTATGAAGTGTAAGAATTACGTGCACGTAGTGTTCAACAATGGTGCTCATGATTCTGTAGGTGGTCAGCCTACTGTGGGCCTCAAGATTGACCTTTGTGCTGTAGCTCAGGCTGTTGGCTATAAGGCTGCTTATAGCGTTGAGACTATGGAAACCCTTGAAGAAAGGCTTGATGAACTCAAGAATGCCGAAGGTCCGGTTCTCCTTCAGGTATGCGTAAAGAAGGGCAACCGCAAGGATCTTGGTCGTCCTACCACAACTCCTATTCAGAACAAAGAAGCTTTGATGAAGTTCTTGCTATGATTCTGTTAAATAATTTGCCCCCCCCTATATAACGCTGATAGTAAGCGTGTTAAGTGGATTGATGCTGCAAAATCTTTAGGCATTGTTTTAGTGTTTTGGGGACATATCCTTTACGGAGGAAGTAATATTGGAGGTTATATAAATCAGTTGATTTACTCCTTTCACATGCCTATGTATTTCATACTTTCTGGCATTGTTGCTAAGGATGAAAATTTACCGTTTGGACAATATGTATGCAATAAATTTAAAAGAGTTTTATTGCCTGCATTATGTTTTTATTTGATGACATTGCCTATTTACTTTCTTCAAGTTTTTAATAATCGAAAAACATTAGATTTTGAATCTTGTGTTTATGATATCTTTTATATAAAAGGTCACTGCGCATATAACGATCCTATTTGGTTCTTTATTTGTCTGTTCGAAGTGTTATGCTTTGGCAAGTTAATACACTTGACAAAACTGACAAAAAGATCCCAAATGTGGGTTTGCGTATGCTCTTTTACAATAGCAATACTCTTGAGTGTATTGAATTTGAGGTACTCGGCCTTGTTTGGTCTGAATTGTGCCATTCTCGCTCTTGGGTTTTATACTTTTGGTATTTGTTTACGAAGGTATCAAGATATGAATCCCAACTATTGTGAAAAGAAATTAAGCGCGTACATAATAATTCTGATTGTCCTTTGGCTTTTGGTGGGTTTGATACTTAATCCTAAAGTATCAATGTACGGCTTTATGTATGGAAACAGGTTGATACCTCTCTTCATCCTTTCAGGAATAATGGGGTCGATAGTTTTCTTCAGACTTGCATATAAATTGCGAGATTTGAAAATACTCAATTTTTTTGCAAAATACACTACGATTATCATTTGTAGCCATTATTTGTTTGTTAGTAGTTTCAATTTCCTTTCTACAAGATTTGGATTAAAAGGTACAATTTTCTTTGACATACTATCATTGTTGTATGTGATTGTAGTTCTATGGGTACTTTACAGACCTCTATGTGTTGCGATTGATAAGTATTTGCCATTTCTTAATGGAAAAAGATAATTATGAATCAAAAAATCATATTTGATATTAACTCTTTACCTCGGATATTGAAAGGGAGCGGTAGCAATAAACTTTTCATTGTTACTGGCTCTCATTCGTATCAATCACTCAATTTCAAGAATATGATTGAGTCGCTGGATATTGAGAGGGTTTATTTCACGGATTTTTACTCCCAATCCATTGTATGAACAGATATGCAAGGGTATTGAATTGTTTAAGGCTAAGACTTGTGATGGTATTCTGGCCATTGGAGGTGGAAGTCCGATGGATGTGGCCAAATGTATCAAACTGGCTGTATTGTCTAAAGAGGGTAATGATGCCATCATTCCTCCTTTGGTGAATACACAGGTGGAAATTGACGGCACAAAGATTCCTTTCATAGCCATTCCTACAACGGCAGGAACAGGCAGTGAAAGCACCCACAATGCTGTTATGTATTACCAAGGCGCAAAGCAGACTGTCACAAATGATGGCATCTTGCCTGATTATGCCCTTTTGGAGCCTTCCGTATTGAAATCACTTCCTCTCTATCAAAAGAAGTGTACGATGATGGATGCTCTTTGTCAAGGCATCGAATCTTGGTGGTCGGTCAACTCAACCGAAGAAAGCTATGAATATAGTCGTAAGGCTATTGAACTGATTATGCAGAATTGGGAGCAATACATTTTCGAGAATGATGCCGAGGCAGCTGCCAATATTATGTTAGGAGCTAACTATAGTGGACGCGCCATCAATATCACTCAGACTACAGCAGCTCACGCTATGAGCTACAAAATAACCTCTCTCTATGGTATTCCTCATGGGCATGCTGTTGCCATTTGCCTTCCTGAACTTTGGAAGTATATGATTGACAATATGGATAAGTGTATTGATAAGAGAGGTGCAAAATACCTTGGCTCTATTTTTGATGAAATAGCTTATGCTATGGGAGCCAATACACCTATTGATGCTGTTAGACTATTCCGTAATATGATGAAGCATGGAATATCTGCTGTGGAAGCTCTGCGGCGCGAAAGCCCGCGAGTACACCAATGCCACCTCCACCGGCCTTGTGAATGCTCAGACCGGGGAATATGACCTGGGAAATTTTACAGGCGCTGGGCCTGCCGGAAACGATGTTCCCCAAGCTGACGGCTCCCGGTACGGTGCTGGGCCCGTTGAAGGCGGACATGCCGCCGAGGTGGGCGGGCAGACCAAGGTGGTGCTGTGCGCCACCCACGACACCGCCAGCGCGGTGGAGGGCATCCCCATGGAGCAGGACGATGCGCCGTTTTTGTCCTCCGGTACATGGAGTTTGCTGGGGGTCAAGCTGGCAAAGCCCATCACCAACCCGGAAAGCTGCCGCGCAAACTTTACCAACGAGGGCGGCGTGGGCTACATCCGCTACCTGAAAAACATCATGGG
>ENA-OQKR01000404-OQKR01000404.1-human-gut-metagenome-genome-assembly--contig:-NODE-404-length-18271-cov-2.349978_pt1 | contig 18271 bp, 21 predicted proteins | sample MGYA00242803_ERZ504806 | MGnify/ENA primary metagenome ERZ504806 (study PRJEB26092, sample SAMD00036399) | human gut metagenome | host: Homo sapiens | study: EMG produced TPA metagenomics assembly of...
AAGTGAAGCCAGTGGCTCTGTTCTAATTTTCTTAATCATCATTATAGACATAACACTTATCTTAATACCTACTATCATAACTTGTATTGCTTTAGAATTAGTAAACTTCACTGGAAAAACACTATTAATAGTGCTATCATTATACCCAGAAATATCTGTATAATCTGATTTATTACAAATGCATTTATCCATTTGGGAAACTTTAATTTTCTATCTCCGTACCTTTTTCGTTGTTTTCTTTTGAAATTTATAGTCCTCTGCCTGTGTTTTTTCATCTGTAGTTCTTTTATTCCAATTCGTATAACTTCTTACTGGAGCCAAGGCTACTCCTCCTCTCTCGGTACAGAAATTCTTTCTGCATTGTCGCGGCAGTCGTCAGGTGTCTGTGCCAGCACATCCGTCTGACTCGTTGCCCGCGCAAAATCGAATGTTGAAAATACCGGTATAGCACCATATCTACCTTCCAGATATGCCTTGCTCAACACCTTATCATATCTCTCTTTAAAACGATCCAGGGAATATATAGAGCTTGCATTTTCTGCGTTACGTTCTACAAACCAGATTTCATCCCTTCTAAAAATAGCCTGATCCATAATAGATGATTCATGTGTGGTAAACAATAATTGCATTCGCTGCTCATCATGTAACTGCATAAATAATTGCAAAAATCTTTCTGTCAGTTTTGGATGTAAGCTTCGCTCCAATTCATCTACAACATAAAGAACATCTCCCGTTTATTCAAAAGCATATCCATCAAATCAAATAATCTTCTTGTTCCATCAGACTCTTCGTCAAATCCAAAATTCATAAAATGACTTATTATGATGCAACCGGATTGTTGTGACCTTCGGTTCAGAATGTCCTTCAACTTCGATATTAAAGAAAGTTTCCTTCGACCTCATCGTCATTCTGAATGATGGTTCTTCCTGCTCTTCCATTCTATTTTTTACATGCTGCATCATCTTATCAAATACTGATTTTGGCAATGCATTTGATAACTCATCCAATGTAATTTCTTCTATTTTCACCTGGCTGATACCCGTATCAAATGTTTTGATTAATTTGTTAATCAGCTTCAGCGAATTATCATCATAATAATATTCCAGATCAATCAATGGCGTATCCGGTGTAATGATTGAAATATGATTCTGAATCCAGTCATATACATCCCGGAAGAACAATAATTTAGATCGTGTGCTATATTTTTTCCCGCGATTCATTTCTGTCAGGAACAAAGATGTTTCATTTCCTTCAAAATCATCTGCATAGGTTTCAAATTTATTTTTTTCTGTGTTTGTCAGCGTAATGCCATCATTTAACACTGGACGTTTGCTTCCTTCTCGTTCAAAGAGACATTTTGCTGAACCATTCTGATATAATTCATATAACCATTCTCCGGTTACTTTTCGTCTGCTTAAAACTGCAGAAAAACCATAGGCATAAAATTTGTCACCTACAGTAATCTGAATTTCAAAACTACTTTCTCGTTCCTTATTCTCCTGCCGATTCTTGCAAAACATCTGTGTAGCTTCTATTGGAATACCATTGCAGACACTGTCTTTAAAAAATTTAAAGAACAATGCCAGATTCGTCTTTCCAGATGCATTTGCTCCATAAACTACTGCATATTTCAATAACTGGGTACCTTTTATCTTTAACCTGTGATTTGCATTTGTTCGTATTTTATTTGAGGAAATCATTGTCAGCTCTGCTGCTTTATCAAAAGATTTAAAATTTTCAACACTTACTTTTACTAACATTCTTATACACCTCCACCTTTATTATATGTTCTGCTCTTCTTACAGGCAATGCAAATTTTCTTATTTGGAGATTTTTTCGTTATATATTGCTCTCTTTTCTTTTTTGAAAATTTAATTTTGAGTTATGCATATAATATCAATGTATAAGTCAGTTTTTTGTAGCAACACTATTTTGCTAATGCCGCTACATGAAATATTACAGTAAATAAAAACTTTCTATTCTTTTTAGTTTTATCCGAATGAGGGCGGCGTAGCGGGCTACGGCAACCGAATGAGGGTAACATATACCGCAAAATGGGGCTTATAGATTGCGGAAATGATTTTTCAAACACGCTCTAATTTCGCCTAGAAGTTTCTGACAGTATTCCGGGGACTTCATGCGGATTGCTTCATAGAAAAATTGTGAGCTTTTTGGTACCCTTTATATTTCAGTGCTCTTATTCCTTTCCGTTTAATATCTCCACCAGTCTTTTTTCTTTGATAATAGCAATTCCCTGACTTTCATCGCCCAATATGATCAGATTATCACCTGGCTGAATATCAAATATTTTTTCTTGCTTTTTGCCGGTATCACAATCTGACCTTTCTCTCCCACTTTCGTGATTCCAAAAACATGCTTTCCCTTTGGCGGAACACCAAGACCAAGATTATTGCTGTTTTCTCTGTCATAATTTACAAGATCATCCAGACTTACATCCAATACTTCTGCCAGAAGTTTGCCCCTCTCAATATCAGGTAGGGATTCTCCTGTTTCGTATTTTGAAAGTGTCTGTCTACTTACACCAATCTTTTCAGCCAGTTCATCCTGCGAAAAGCCATGCATTTTACGTGCGGATACAAGATTATCTTTAAACATATTTTCCCTCCTTTTTCAGACCCAATACACACCAGCGGATAATCGGTATCCTGCTGATGATTTCGTATAAAAGCAATGCACCTGCAAATGCACTGATTCCCACGACTATATATACAATCCCTGCCGGAAGTTCTGAAGCAAAACACCTCAGATAATAAGCTACACAAGCTAATGGAAGATAATGAAAAACATAAATTCCCCAGGATTTTTTTGACATCCATCTTGATACTTTGTTTTCCAAGTTTCCATATTTTTTCATAAATGCCAAAATTGCAAGAATTGAAACCCAACAATAAATACAGGCAGGCATATTATTAAGTACAGGCTCTACCGCATAGTTTTCACCATAATAATATATCGTGTAGAATATTCCTGTTGCACCGGCTGCGATCAGAAAAATCGCCCACCATTTACTTAAGCACTCAACAACCTCATCATGCGAAAAAATGAAATAACCTGTAAAAAAACAGAACCCGTAAATTCCAAACCGGTACACAGTTACAATCGGCGTATTAAGAACTTGTGCGAATCCATATACACAGACAGTTAACAAAATCAGCAACCAGACTGGTGTTTTTTCTCCTCTTTTCCAGATACGATCCCTTTCAAATTTTCTCACTAGTAACAGAAGCATCGAAAAAATCCATAACACTTGTATATACCACAGAACACCGATTCCTGATATAGCCATGACCACATACCGAACTATTCCCGGAACTGATTCAAAACTTTCAAAAGCACCGCTGATTTTCATATTATAATATCCCAGTATCCATTGAAATACAAAAAGTCCAATGGTGGAAGGAACCAACAGCTTGCGTGTTTTATCTCGAATGCATTCTTTTAAATTATGCTTTTCCAGGTAATATCTGACTGTCATACCTGACACCGTAAATAACAATGCCATCATCCATGGATATACGAGATATTGGAAAGCATCCTGCAACTGTTCTTCTTTAAACGGACCGATTACTCCAAACGGCTGGACACCATTATACATATAAATCACATGATAAATAACAACAATACAAACCGTAATCCAGCGAATATTATCCAGATATATTCTTCTTGTGTTATCCATACTTTTCCCACCTTCGCAATTATTTTTAACATATTTTAGCATGAAAAATGTGGTCTTACGACCAACTTCCCTTAACATTTTCTGCTGAATTTTGTTAAAAATCGTTGCATTATGCTATACCTTCGTTTACGGCTCATTTTCATAATGTCTGTATAGCGCTCCCTTAGTCATTTCAAGAGTTCCTGCAATCCGACTCACAGATACAGCTTCATATCCTTGTAAACACAATAGATTTGACTGATGGGGTACTCTATAACTGTGATATGCATAATTTCTATGCTATCATAGACCTTGTTCAATTTGTTCTATAAACATACCGTTTGCGGTATATAATCCATTCTTTGCGCTTATTATACTTTTACAAACTAAAAATATCCCTCAGGGCTTCAAACCCTGAGGGGCATCTCCATTCAACTTAAAGACACTACTTTTATTTACATCGCCCTCTTCGTGATTCTTTCGTTTTCCCGGAGATGATAGGGTTCGATTCCAAACAGGACATCGATATACGGAAGACACAGTGTACAGACATCTCTGTTTCGTTATCAATACTCCAGGTAAGCTCCCTTCATCGGACTTGCTGCATACTGGCTGAAAAGTCTCAACACACCTTTTTTATATTTTGCTTCTACCGGTTTCCAGTTTTTCCGTCTTTCGGCAAGAATCTGGTCAATTTCCTCCATCGACTTACGCTCTCCTGCAACTCCGATGATATTCAGTTTTCTTTCCATAACATCAATTTCAATCAGATCACCTTCTTCTACAAGTGCGATCGGACCGCCGTCAACCGCCTCAGGACTGCAATGACCGATAACCGGACCTGTGGATGCGCCGGAAAAACGGCCGTCTGTAATCAGCGCAATACTCTTTCCAAGCTCTTTATCACTGCTGATTGCCTCTGATGTATAGAACATCTCCGGCATTCCGCTTCCTTTTGGTCCCTCGTAGCGGATGAAAACGGCGTCTCCCTTCTGAACCTTATGCTTCAGGACAGCATCCAGGCATTCTCTTCGCTGTCGAACGGTCTGGCACGGAGCACAGCTTTAAACATCTCTTTCGGACATGCCGTATGCTTGATCACGGCTCCTTCCGGTGCAAGATTTCCACGGAGAACGGCAATACTTCCATCGGTTCCGATCGCCTTCTCATACGGACGGATAATATCTCTTTTGTGAGGTTTACCTGATACCGTCTGTTGAATTCCTGAAGCCATTTTTCACATTTCTCATAGAATCCGTTCCGCTTCAGCTCTTCCAGATTTTCTCCTAATGTCTTTCCTGTAACAGTCATTACATCCAGATGGAGGTGTTCCTTGATTTCTTCCATGATAGCCGGTACACCGCCTGCATAATAGAAGCACTCTGCCGGCCAGCGTCCTGCAGGACGTACATCCAGAAGATATCTGGCATTTCTGTGCAGTCTGTCAAAGGTATCTCCGGTAATCTCAATACCAAATTCATGTGCAATTGCCGGAAGATGAAGCAGGCAGTTGGTGCTTCCTGAAATTGCCGCATGTACGAGAATTGCATTTTCAAAGCTTTCCATCGTCACAATATCTGAAGGACGCATATGTTCCATCTTTGCCAGTCTTACCGCCTGTCTTCCAGCCTCTCTTGCAAATGCAAGGAGATCCGGGCTGGTTGCCGGCATCAGTGCTGTTCCCGGAAGTGCAAGACCAAGCGCCTCTGCCATGATCTGCATTGTAGAAGCTGTTCCGATAAAAGAACATGCACCGCAGCTCGGGCAGGCATTGCATTTCGCCCAGTCAAGTTTTTCTTCATCAATCTCGCCGCGCTCAAACTTTGCACTGTACATTCCGAGCTGCTCCAGTGTCAGCATTTCCGGACCCGCATTCATGGTTCCACCCGGAACAAACACGGACGGAATATCGACTCTGGCAAGTCCGATCAGATTTCCCGGCACTCCTTTGTCGCAGCTGGAAAGATAGACACCGGCATCAAACGGAGTCGCATTTGCATGAATCTCGATCATATTTGCAATCATTTCACGGCTGGCCAGGCTGTAATTGATTCCGTCTGTTCCCTGGCTTTCGCCGTCACAGATATCGGTGCAGTGATAGCGTGCACCAAATCCGCCTTCCTCTGCAATTCCTTTCCGTACCTCTTCCTCCAGGATATTCAGGTGACCGCTGCCCGGATGACTGTCACCATACGTGCTTTCCACTATGACCTGAACCTTTCCAAGATCTTCTTTCGTCCATCCGGTTCCGATGCGCAGCGGATCCAGCTTCCGGCGCAAGTTTTTCTCTATTTTCTGACTTTTTAACTGCATTATCTTTTCCTCCCTGTACCTTTTATGTACTTTCGGAATCTTTCTACACTTTCTTTTGCGGCTGATTTTCCGGCAGTTGCAATCATCAGCCGCATTGGATCCGCCGCAAACGTTGTTCCTTCCATTCTTCTGTCTTCTTCTAATTCATCTGATGTTTTTTTACATCACACACCAGCATTTCCTGCTATTTTCTTGTGTTACACGAATATCTTTTGTTGTTCAGCCTCGAATTCATCCGATGTATTTATCGTATAATTATCTTATTTAAAAATCAATATTGGAATTTTATCTAAAAAAACAGTTTTGTTTTTGTATGTTTTGATACTTTGACTTCGATCTATAAAGATATTATGATAAGAAGTAATAACGGAACAGCTAAGAAACGGAGCAAATCATATGATGACTTTATCACAGGAAGAAAAAGGTCTTCCGACAAAAAATATCAGATGACATCATCGCGCTTATTTTAAGAGGAAAAATTTGAAGCCGGGAGACAAACTCCCCAATGAAACCATTCTCTCGCAGCGCCTGGATGTGGGAAGAAGTTCTCTCCGGGAAGCCATGAAGCTTCTGGCCTCCGAAACATTGTCACTGTCCGCCAGGGATCCGGAACCTATATCGCCGCGTCTCCTGGTATGGTAGAAGATCCTCTTGGATTTATTTTCATTGACAATAAACAGAAGCTGGTTCAGGATCTTCTGGAGGTTCGTTTTCTGCTCGAACCTTCGATTGCTGCCATGGCTGCCACACGCGCAGATGAAAAAGACATCAAAAAAATCACTGCACTCTGCGATGAAGTAGAAACGCTCTTAAAAAATCATGAAGATCACACACAAAAAGATATTGATTTTCACACAGCTATCGCTTTAAGCAGCAAAAACGTTGTTGTACCAAGGCTGATACCTGTGATCAACAGTTCCATTCCTCTGTTTGTGGAGACAACCGGGGGAATTCTTCGCATGGAAACCATAGAAAGCCACCGTGAAATTGCCGATGCGATTGCCTGCCGCGATCCGCTCCGCGCACAGGATGCCATGTATCTCCATCTTGTTTATAACCGCAAATGGATCTGCAGCCTCTCGCAGAAGCAATGAATTATACAAAAAGCCCGGGCACTTGGCTCCGGCTTTTTCGTTTAAATAAGCAAGCACAAAATACGGAAAGGTGTAAATATCATCACCATAACGAATTCCGAAGCACAACAACTCCGAAAATCAGCAATACCACTCCCGGGATAAAAAAGAGGACACCCCCAAGTACCGGTTTTTGTGGCTGATATTCTGTGATGTTCTTCGGATCAGACGGATCATAATAACCGGTACGCTGCATACCGGGCTTTTGCTCGGTGTCAGATCCATGATTGCTCGTATAGTAATAGACCTCGCCGTTTACCGTGTACTCATAGGTCGGCAGATAACAGATATCCGTGATCAGCTCCCGGTTTCCATCGCCAGTGTCTTCCCAGCGCTGGGTTTCTGATTTCGTCTGTTTGATCAGTGTCATAGTTGTGGTGGCTGTGTACTTTTGGCTGTCATCCTCATACTCGGCATAAACCTTTTTCCGATGCCGGGTTCCCAGCCAAAACAGAAGTATTGCTCCCAAAAGTAATCCAATTGCCAGACCCATACATTTCCCCCTTCCTGTCTGCTTTCTTTTGTAAGTATTGATTTATAGTAACTATTCAGTAGCCACTGTCCCGCGAGGTGTTTTGACATGAATATGTCAAAATTCCGAGACATACAAGCCATAATGCCATCACCGGTTTCTTCTGTTTTTATTATAACAGAACCCTTCTTTCCGCACTACTATATTATTCATCTGTGCAAAAAGATTGTTACTGGTTACTGTTCACTCCGTTCTCAGCAACACGCCTTGCAGAATATCACCAGTGAACAACAACAAAGGATTCCATAAAAATAATTTCATGTAAACTATGAGAAACACACTGCGCATCCTCGCGGAGCGTTTTTTACTTTACAGGAAAGCAATTTCCTGTAGAGTAAAAAAGCTTCCCGGGAAAATCCCGGGAAGCTTTCTGAATTTATATTTTTTATTCTATTTCTTCCGGCTCCATGCTCAGCACGTGCTCTTCACCTTTTTCAGTGATATCATATTTCTTTTTGTACTCGCTGAAGTATGTGTAATATTCGAAACTGTCCGTCGGATAGATCTTACTGTCGCGGATATGCATATCCGGGTCTTGTTCGCCACTCTTCATCAGGGCTACCATGGCACTTGCACAATGGGATGCAATTCGTCCGAAGCTATTCAGGATATCGTTAAATACAGTTCCCTCTTCCAGCCCGCAATTGCCATTGCTCAGTCGTTCCACATGGTGCATCTTCAGTTCATCACACAGATGGGTAATAACAACACCGAGAGGGGCTACACGCTGCGCTGCCTCCTATCATCATTCAGAAAAGCATTACAGGTAATGTTGATCTCTTCACGTACCGCTTCCATCACGATATTCAACTCATTCCAGGCTGCCGGTGAAAAGTCCGTGTGATTGTCATGCATCTCGTTCGACATATGTGCGATATAAGATGCGTGGTCACCGATACGCTCAAAGTCACCGATCGTATGCAGATACAGGGATACCTGACGGGTCTGTGCCGTGTTCATCTCACGTTTGGTCAGCTGGATCAGATACTCGCCCAGACGGCTCTCATATTTGTCGATCAGGTCTTCTTTTCTCTGTACTTTATCGAACTTGTCCTGCTGATACTCGTTCAGCAGATTCATGGCTCTGTTTACATTCTTGCGAAGTTTCTTCGCCATACCGTTCATCGCACGGTGACACTGTGCGATTGCCAGTGCCGGATAGTTCAGCAGACGTTCCTCTAACAGGTCAAAATCTGCTTCGTCTTCCAGTTCTTCCGCACTGTCTTTGACCAGGATACATACCAATTTCTCGATCTTCGGAATGAACGGGAACAGTACCACTACGGTTGCCACACGGAAGACGGTATTTAACAGTGCGATAGATACCGGCGTCATCACCATATCCATAAAGGTAAAGTGCACAAACGCGTTGACCGTGTAGAAGATGATCGACCACATGAGCAGACCGAACAGGTCATTCAACAGATAAACCAGTGCGGTTCTTTTTCCGTTTTATTAGCGCCGATTGCAGAAATCAGAACCGGACAGGCTGCACCAACACCGATTCCCAGTACGATAGGGAAGGCACTTGCAAATGTTAAGAGACCGGTAACGGAAAGTGCCTGCAGCACACCAACGGTGGCAGACGCACTCTGCAAAACTGCTGTGAACAGGATACCTACCAGGATACCTGCCAGCGGGTTGGAAAACATCGTTAACATCTTGATAAAGGTAGGATTTTCACGCAGCGGGGAAACCGCTCCACTCATCATCTGCATACCTGTCATCAGGATTGCAAAACCAAGCATGATATTTCCGATATTCTTATGTACGGAACGTTTGCAGAACATACGGAAAACGATACCAACTACAGCTACAACGGCAGAAATGGTCGCAGTGGAAAAGATACTTGCGATTCCTCCGCCACTTCCTCCGATGTAGGAAAGACACAGGATCCAGCCGGTAATACTGGTTCCGATATTGGCACCCATGATGATACCGATCGCCTGTTTCAGCTTCATCATACCGGAGTTTACAAAACCGATGACCATGACGGTCGTGGCGGATGACGACTGAATCACACTGGTAACACCCGTACCAAGAGCTACTCCTTTCAACGGAGTATTTGTCATTCGATATAAGAAGGCTTCCAGTTTGTTACCGGCTACCATCTTCAGACCATCGCCCATCAAAGACATTCCAAACAAAAATAATGCTACTCCGCATAGCAAAGACAAAATCATTGAAAATATTGCCATATTTTTCTCCTCTGTTGTCTGACATCCCGGTCTGTTTCCGGGACGGACACATTCTACATTTGGTTACTTTTTACTTTTGCTTTACCTATTATTTTCTTTTTCTTAACATTTCCTTTCTTATTATGCCATGTTGACGGTCTGATTACAACGTTTGATTGTTTTCCGACGTGATTTTTATCATCCCGTCAAAAATGCCTTGTTTTTTTTGTGTAAATTTCAGCAATTTTCCAACTATTTTCTCTATTGACATACTTGTGCGTACCTTTATGTCAATTCCGACATTTTCGTTATTTTTTTAACACTATAGTATACGCCGTACGGAATATTTTAAATTTACAGCTATGTCATTTCCCTTAAGTAAAAAGACGATGTCTCATACTCTTTTCAGAAGTTATGAAACATCGTCTTTTTTTACAGATACGACCGGATATCCACCGTAAGTTTTTCTTCTATATTAATCAGCCTTTTTGCAATATCTTTTACTTTTTCTTCTGCTTTTGCATACTGGTTCAGATAGCGGTGCAACGATTTGATTCCCATATTGCACCCATCCGTCATCAGATCCGCGATCGTTGCGTCGGACTCATCCATCGCCAGTTTTCCCTTGGTCTTCATCCAGGACATGCCCTTTGCCATCAGGTTCGGCTCTTTCCCCTCTTCCCGGCTGGCTTCCAGTTCCCGCTGGATTTCCTCCTGCAGTTTTTCGTGTTTATCCCTGCATGCAAGTAACAACTGTCGGAATTTCCCTTCTTTCACATACGGAAGCACCTCCTGAATCGAGGTAATTCCCATCTGTACACCGGCATCACACTCCTGTAACAGCCGGATCGTCTCTTCCTGTTCCATCATTTCTGACTGCCTCCTTTTTTGTGTTGCATTCAGATATAGTATGCCTTTTTGAAAAGACTTTTATGCGAATTTTTCTATTTTCCTGAATCCCTCATGCATGATTGGCGGAACATGTTTTAATTCATTTTCTCAGACTTCCGTGATCGCACGGCTCCAGATCTCCGTCAGTTTCTCCAGAGAGTACGCCGCATTGGCAGGGCTTGTGGACGGCAGTTCTTCCATCGGAAGGTTCATCTCTTTGTCCTGATATTTTTTATAAAGCTTTCCGGCTGTTTTTCCGTTTGTGTACACCTTCTGAATCTGCGATTCTCCCACGATTTTCCCCAGATCCGCCGGAACCACATCTTTGATACTGCTGTCACTCGACCCTATGATACTGCACTGTTCGATCACATCATACACGGCAACACCGCGCCGGAAAAGCATCGCCTTTTTCTCTTCCACCGTCTGTGGCTCCTCCTCTTTCAGCACTGCCGCCAGCACCTTCCAGAACCGATTCCGCGGATGTCCGTAAAAAAATGCCTGCTCCCTTCGATTTCACAGAAGGAAAACTTCCCAGGATCAGTATCCGTGACTCGCTGTTATACACCGGCCCGAAGCCGTGGCTGATGTTTTGATATTCTTTCATGTATCTCTTCCTTATTTTCTCATCAAATTTTTTATTTCACCGCCCGTTTCTTCCCGGACAGCGCCGTTCCCACGATCAGTAACACCGGAAATACAATCGCTGCGAAGATTCCTTTTTTCAGATCTTCGGAGAACATGCTGGATACATAGCCAACCAGTGTCGGACCGCCGGAGCAGCCGAGGTCACCGCCGAGGGCTAACAATGCAAACATAGCGGTTCCGCCGTTTCGCATGACGGCAGATGCCTTGCTGAAGCTTCCCGGCCACATGATTCCTACGGACAGACCGCAGATCGCACATCCCAACAGGGACAGCTGCGGAAGCGGGGACAGGGAAATCAGCAGGTAGGAGCCGATACAGAGTAACCCGCTGCCTACCATGAATTTATCCAGATCGATCTTATCACCGAATTTTCCATAAAATGCTCTGGCGCTTCCCATCAGGATGGCGAACGCCATAGGACCTGCCAGATCCCCGATCGCCTTGCTGACACCCAGACCCTTTTCCGCAAAGGTGGATGCCCACTGGCTGACCGCCTGTTCACTGGCTCCGGCGCAGATCATCATCAGCATCAGGATCCAGAACATTTTTTCCTTGCACAGATCAAGGATTGTCATTCCGTTTTCTCCTTCTTCTACCAGAGGAGCAATCGGTGCTTTTACAAAATCAGTCCGTTCACGATCGGGATAATTGCCCAGACACACGCAAGGATCTTCCAGTTTTCAATCCCGAAAATTTTAAAGAAGCAGGTGGAAATCAGTACGACTGCCACATGTCCCCAGCAATAAAACGAATGTAACAGGCTCATCGCTTTTTCTTTGTTGTCTGTCGGGCAACTCTCCATAATCGGGCTGATCAGCACTTCGATCAAACCGCCGCCGATCGCATAGATCATAACGGACAGCAAAATTCCTGTATACGCATCCGGTAAAAGATTCGGCAGTACGACCAGACCGAGCAGTCCCAACGCGGATGCCGCATGTGCGATCACGATCGATACCCGGTAGCCGATCTTATCGACAAATCCGGCGGATAACAGATCCACGATCAGCTGGATACCGAAGTTAAGCGTGATCAGCATCGTGATCTTACGCAACGGAATCCCATATGTTTTTTCAAAGGTTAAAAATAACAGCGGTACAAAGTTATTGACGACCGCCTGCACCACATAGCCGATAAAACAGGCATATATGGTTTTCTGATACTTATCTTTCATTTTTCCTCCCATGTTTTTCTTTTTCTATTTTCCTGTTGTCCATATACTCAAGACAGACAGTATCTCTCTTTTAAGGGATACTGTCTGTTCAGCAACAGCCTTTTATATTATATATCAGCCTGCACCATTTGTAATTGCATTTTTTTCGCTTCTTTTTATACTATATTGCAAATTGTTTAATTAATTCAAGTACTGACGAATCTTCTCTTCCTGCAATCTTTCCCCGATCACGATCAGAATCTCCTGTCCTTCTTTGATCGGCTGTTTTTGCAATTCATGGCGGGTTGCATTGACCTCAATCCAGCTGCCGTTTTCTTCCTGCATAAATCCTTTGATCCGGAAGACTTCCCCGCAGGACGGGTCGGCAAAGATTTTATTCATGCCTGCAAGAATCTCTTCCACCGTCATCTTCCGTTCCATCACATACACCGTGTCAAAACTGTTTTCCTCGGTCAGATCCATTTTCTGATAATTTTCCTGCACATAACCGCACTGCTGAATCTTTGCAAAATCCGCATTCATGAGCGACAGGCTGCCTTTTCGGATAATCTCCTGATCCAGTCTGCGGCCACAGTGTACCTTCTCCAGTGCTCGGTTCAGATGCATGATCGTTGCCTGCATCTCTTCCTCCGTCGCTTCTTCCGCACGGCTTAACACCACCGCTCCTGCATGCGCCGCCTCCGAAGCCAGCAGATACTCGGACATTTCCGAAAGCTCCGGTTCCAGCTTTGCGTTGACTACGGTGATGACATTTCCTATTTTATACCAGCGATCCAGCGGTTCATCCCGCAGCACATCAAAGAATTCATCCACATCATACACCCCTGATGGTTCCACCAGCACCCGGTCATAACCGCACATTCCCATCGCGATCAGTTTGGTGCGAAATCTCCTCCGGTGTGTTTCCCTGTCGCATCCACCGGCGATCATCTCCAGTTCACACTTATCCCCCATCAGTTCCTGTAACAGCAACATATCCACATTGACCGCGCCAAAATCATTTTCCAGAATCCCGATGTTCATTCCCTGATCCATCAGGTATTTTGCATAGCGTTTGATAAATGTTGTTTTCCCCGAACCTAAGAATCCGGTAATCAGATCGATTGTAACCATATCTCGTCACCTCATGTTGTTTTCCTATCATTTCATCAGTTTCACATGCCTACATTATGTTCGGTATTGCTTTCGCTGTCAAGTATTGCCTGCACCATGCAAATATGATAAATTTGTACCGAAACGATTATTACCCTACGCAGGAGGAACTTTACGATGTCCGATTATCAGCTGATCGCCTTTGATATGGATGGCACTTTATTAAACAGTCAAAAAGAAATCTCACCTGCCTGTATCCACTGGATCCACTAGGCTGCCCTCGCGGGAAAAACTGTAATTTTAAATACCGGGCGGTGTCCGGCGGAACTGGAAGAATATTTTGCACTGCTTCCGGATCTTACTTATGTAAACTGTGTAAGTGGTGCTCTTGTATATAATCACGCCACAAAAGAAACCATTTATTCCAGGACTCTTCCTGTCGATACCGTAAAAAAGAAAGCGGATCCTGGATCTGGGACTGGATGTCGAACTTGCCGATGCTGAGACAACTTCCCTGGAAATCTCCGCAAAGGGGATCCACAAAGGGATCGGACTTTCCAGACTTTGTGAATATCTGCACATCCCGCTTTCCCAGACGATCGTAGTCGGAGATGCCGATAATGATGCCGCAGCATTACAAGCAGCCGGTCTTCCGGTGGCTATGGCAAATGCGAAGGACCGGATCAAAGCACTGGCAGATGTGATTACGATGCAGGATAATGACCATGACGGGTGTGCCGAAGTGATTCAGAAGTATCTGTTATCCTGATACAAACCGGCTGCTCAGCCATTATCCAAACTGTCATCCACGGCAGTCGTCAAGTTCTCGTGCAAGCACGGACTTTGACTCGTTGCTCGCGTAAATAATATCTGGATAAACCCATTTTTATAAAAACACCTTTATGGAAATCAACGGATCATATACGATCCTGTTTTTCCGTAAAGGTGTTTTCTGTTTTACTCTTTTCTTAATTTTTTACTCTTCTTCATATAAACCAGCCCGGTAAGATCCGCCAGCGCCCAGCCAATCGGAATTGCCACCCAGATCCCGATCACACCGACCCAGGCCGATAATACGTACGCCAGTAATACGCGCAATCCCAGCGAGATCACAGTCAGAACCAGCGACATTTCCGCCTGCTTGATCGCGCGGTAATATCCATACAGCAAAAAAAGGAATCCGATGCCGATATAGCAGGCTCCCTCGATGCGAAGATACTGTACACCCGCTGCCAGAACTTCCGTCTCACTTTTCCGGATAAAGATCCGCATCAGATACGGGGCACCCGCATACACCAGTGCGGAAATGATCAGACTGAACACTCCGCTGATTGCAAATGCCTGCCGGGTTCCTTTCCGGATCCGTTCTTTCTCTCCCGCGCCGTAATTTTGTGCCACAAAGGTTGAGTACGCATTGCCAAAATCCTGCACCGGCAGATAAGCAAATGTATCAATCTTTACTGCCGCCGCAAAAGCTGCCATAATGACCGATCCGAAACTGTTGACCAGTCCCTGCACCATCAGAATCCCGAAGTTCATCACTGACTGTTGCAGGCAGGTCAGCGTGGACAGATTGGCGATTTCTTTTAAAATCCCCCTGTCATAATGCAACTCTGCCTTTCCCGGCAAAAACTCTCTGCTGCATTTCCATGCATACAGGGTAATCCCGATTCCCGACACATACTGCGCGAGTACTGTCGCAAGCGCCGCACCTGCGATTCCGAGTGAAAATACCATCACAAACAAGAGATCCAGCGCAATATTTAATCCCGCTGATACGGCAAGAAATATCAGCGGCACGGTTGAATTGCCGAGGGCACGGGGCATGCAGGAAAAGAAATTGTAAAGGGATGTTGCGAGGATTCCCGCAAAGATCACCAGCAGGTACTCCCGCATTCCTGCGTATACTTCTTCCGGTACTTTCAGAAATACTAAAATTCCGTCAATTCCAAGGTAGACTGCCACATTCAAAAGCAGTGTCACTCCAAGGATCAGCACACCCGCATGAAGAACCGTCACCCGCAGCCCTTCTTTTTCTCCCTTTCCCTGATAAATAGAAAATAACGCCCCGCTTCCCATACTGAGTCCCAGAAAGATCGAGGTCAGAAATGTCATCAGTGTATAGGCGGAACCCACCGCCGCCAGCGCTTCACTTCCCAGCACCCTTCCTACAATCAGCGTATCTGCAATATTATAAAACTGCTGCAACAGATTTCCCGCCATCATGGGCAGTGCAAAGAGTAACAGCGATTTTCCTATGTTTCCTTTGGTAAGATCTGTGTACATTTCGTTCCCGTCTTACCCTCTTGTCACACGATGGATCCGGGTTTCATCATAACGATCCTGCTGGGTTCTCTCTTCTGCCGGATATCCCAGCGCAAAGATACCGAAGGCCCGCTGACTTTCCGGAATACCGATGATTTTTTCTACTTTTTCCATCCTGTCCTCTAACGGCGCGATTCCCATCCAGACACCGCCAAGTCCCACTTCATCGGTGGCAAGCCACATATTTTCCATACAGATACTCAGGTCAATCTGCGCGTACTCCGGTACGGTACATTCTTTCCGGTAAGCGGTAACGATCGCCACCGGTGCTTTCGCAGTGAGTTTTGCGTATGGCGTTGTCTCAGAAAGTTCTTCTAAAATCTCCGGATCTTCCACGATGTAGAATTCCCACGGCTGCTGGTTACAGGCAGATGGTGCTGCCATGGACGCCCTCAGAATATAATCCAGTTTTTCCGGTTCTACCTTTTTTTCCTGATACTTTCTAATACTGACTCTGTGAAATAAATCTGCCATTATTTTTCCTCCCATATCATCGTTTTATATATCTAATATCTTATCATTTTTCCGTATATTTTCCAAATCATTTTCGCTACTGTCCTATTTTAGTTGATAATTCTGTTACTGGTACTCCGCAGCCAGTAACACGCTGCGCAATGCACAGAATTTATGCTGATCATATAAATTTGCGTGATATCTCTCGGGTTTTTCTGTGACCTTCACTCACCCAAAACGTCTCGCGGGATATTACCCGGGAACAGTAATATAATTCTCACTTTTTATTTATATTCACTAAAAATCATTGCAAAATTTTGGTGCTTTTTAACTGTATTGCCTGTCCATTTATTTTCCGATATAATAGATAGCAGTAAGGGTCAATCACAGCTTTGACCCTTATCTCTATGTAAACAGCTATAATTAAAGGAGGTTTCCCAATGGAAAATGAAATTTTTGAAAAGGCTCCCGTGCCGAAAGCCTTTTTTACGATGGCACTCCCTGTAGTGTTCAGTATGGTAATCTCACTGGTCTATAATATGGTAGATACTTACTTTATTGCCCGGACCGGCAACACCAATCTTGTGGCAGGTGTCTCTCTCGGCGCACCGATTTTTACCCTGATGATCGCCCTCGGCGATATCTTCGGACTCGGTGGAAGTTCCGTGATTTCCCGTCTCTTCGGAGAAAAAAAAAGACGCGGACGGAAAACGGCTCAGCGTCTTCTGTTTTTATGGTGCGATCCTGTGCGGAATCGTGATCGCTGCTCTTATGCTGCTGTTTCGCCGGCCGATCCTCGGACTTCTTGGTGCTGACGCGGATACTTATACCTACGCTTCCCAATACTATACCTGGCTGGTGCTTGGTGCTCCGTTTATCATTGTGGCACTGACTCCGTCAAATCTGCTTCGTACCGAAGGGTTTGCCAAAGCTTCCATGGTCGGTACGATTCTCGGATCTGTAGTTAATATCATTCTGGATCCGGTCTTTATCTCCGTGCTTGGATTTGGCGCTGCCGGTGCGGCGATTGCTACGGTCATCGGAAATATCTGTTCTGATATTTTTTTGTCTGGTTTTTGTTGAACCGCAGCAAACGACTTTCCGTCAATCCTGCAAATTTCTACATCCACAAAGATGAACTGATTCAGATCTTCGCCATCGGTATCCCGGCTTCCATCACCAACCTGATGCAGAGTCTCGGCATGACACTTATGAACCGTTCCCTTCTGCCTTACGGAAATGACCGTGTCGCAGCCATGGGCATTATTATGAAAGTCAATATGATCGCCGTGCTGATCCTGGTCGGATTTGCCTTCGGTGGACAGCCGCTGATCGGTTATAACTACGGTGCAAAAAATCGCCGCCGGCTGGAAGAAATCCTTTCTTTCGCCTATAAGTTTGAATGTGGTCTTGGTCTTCTTCTGACCATTCTTCTTTCTCTGGCAGCCCGCCCGATGATCCGGATCTTTATGAAAGATAACACAATCGTCTCCCTCGGCGTTCCGATGCTCCGGATGCAGCTGCTCGGTATGGTGTTCGTGGCAATTGTTCTGGTCACCACCTGTACATTCCAGTCCGCAGGTATGGCAAGAAACGCGTTTCTGTTATCGATCAGCCGCCAGGGAGTGATCTTTGCCATTGTACTTGCGATTGCTTCCCACACAATCGGATATCAGGGGATTTTGCTGTCGCAGGCTATTTCAGATCTGCTGACCGCTGTGCTTGCTATCGCCCTTTATCGGACAAGTGTTGACAAAAGAACTCCACACCTAGAAAAAGTTATAACATATCATTACTAAAGCAATAAAAAGTTCGAATCCATCTGTTGTATAACAACTCGTGGATTCGAACTTTTTT
>ENA-OQKR01000407-OQKR01000407.1-human-gut-metagenome-genome-assembly--contig:-NODE-407-length-18190-cov-3.967779_pt1 | contig 18190 bp, 17 predicted proteins | sample MGYA00242803_ERZ504806 | MGnify/ENA primary metagenome ERZ504806 (study PRJEB26092, sample SAMD00036399) | human gut metagenome | host: Homo sapiens | study: EMG produced TPA metagenomics assembly of...
CGTCGTAAGTTTCTTTAAAATAAGCTACAATCTTCTTCATTTCAAAAATATTAGCACGGGAGGAGAGGCTCGAACTCCCGACACCCGGTTTTGGAGACCGGTGCTCTACCAACTGAGCTACTCCCGTGTGAACATAATCAGTTCCCAGTAAATACCGGGAACTGATTAAGATATTTGGTTATTAGTCGAGAATTTCAGTAATCTGACCAGAACCTACTGTACGACCACCCTCACGGATAGCGAAACGCAAACCTACGTTCAATGCTACCGGATAGATCAGTTCTACAGTAATTTCTACGTTATCGCCAGGCATTACCATTTCAGTTCCTTCCGGAAGAGAAATTTCACCTGTACAGTCCATAGTACGCAGATAGAACTGAGGACGGTATTTGTTGTGGAACGGAGTGTGACGACCACCTTCTTCTTTCTTCAAAACATAGATAGAAGCTTTGAACTTAGAGTGAGGTTTAATCTGACCCGGCTTACAAAGAACCATACCACGTTTGATTTCGTTCTTATCGATACCACGGAGCAACAAACCTACGTTATCACCGGCTTCACCCTGATCCAGCAATTTGCGGAACATTTCAACACCAGTTACAACAGACTTCTTGTCTTCACCCAAACCGAGGATTTCAACTTCGTCACCTACATGGATAACACCAGCTTCGATACGACCTGTAGCTACAGTACCACGACCAGTAATTGAGAATACGTCTTCAACCGGCATCAGGAACGGTTTATCAATATCACGCGGAGGCAATGGAATCCAATTGTCGCAAGCATCCATCAATTCCATTACTTTCTCTTCCCACTTTTCAACACCGTTCAATGCACCAAGAGCAGAACCCTGGATAAAAGGAGTGTTGTCGCCATCGAATTCGTAAGCTGAAAGCAGTTCACGCATTTCCATTTCAACAAGTTCCAGCATTTCAGGGTCATCTACCATATCGCACTTGTTCATAAACACAACCAGTCTGGGAACGTTTACCTGACGAGCCAACAGAATGTGTTCACGAGTTTGAGGCATCGGACCATCGGTTGCAGCAACCACGATGATAGCACCATCCATCTGAGCAGCACCAGTTACCATGTTCTTAACGTAGTCGGCGTGACCCGGACAGTCTACGTGAGCATAGTGACGATTAGCTGTTTCATACTCAACGTGTGAAGTATTGATAGTAATACCTCTTTCCTTTTCTTCAGGAGCGTTGTCAATCTGATCGAATGATTTTACTTCAGAAAAACCTTTCTTGCCTAATACTGTAGTGATAGCAGCAGTCAACGTGGTTTTACCGTGGTCAACGTGACCAATTGTACCAATGTTTACGTGCGGTTTGGTACGTTCGAATTTCTCTTTAGCCATAGCTTTACTTGTTATTTATTTGATTAATAATCAGCTTTTACATTTTATGAGCTGTTACCGGGACTTGAACCCGGGACCTCTTCCTTACCAAGGAAGTGCTCTACCGCTGAGCTATAACAGCAAGAAAACCGGAGTTGTGGGCAAAGATGGATTCGAACCACCGAAGGCGTAAGCCAGCAGATTTACAGTCTGCCCCATTTGGCCACTCTGGTATTTGCCCAATCATAGAACTCTTTTTCTTTTCCTGAATTCTCTCGGGCGTTCCCACCCTTTAGTGACAATTCATTTTGAGCCTCTTGTCGGATTCGAACCAACGACCCCGAGATTACAAATCACGTGCTCTGGCCAACTGAGCTAAAGAGGCAATCTTTTTAAAAATGCAACCGCAACGTTCTACCGCGAGCGAAACGGCTGCAAATTTAGACATTTATTTTTTACCCGCAAAATTTTAAGCGGATTTTTATTTACTTCGTTGTTTTTCCTTGTATTTAACCAGCTGTTTTTCCAAAGCTTCCAGACAAAGATCCACTGCTTCTTCAAACGTATCACAAACCTTATTCGCATAAAGCTCACCGTTGGGTACCAATACTTTCACCCCGGCTTCTTTATTTTCGGCTGTTTCCGGTTTAACTACCTTTAATGACACCTCTACTTTCTCTATATCATCGTAAAATTTCTCCAATTTAGCAGCTTTCTTCTGAATAAAAGCCTGCAACTGCTCTGACGCATCAAAGTGAATCGATTGAATTCTAACTATCATACTTACCTCCTTTTTTTTAGGCTCGAGGATGAGCCTGATTATACACTTTTTTAAGCTCTTCAAAAGTAGTATGCGTATAAACTTCCGTAGTCGCCAAACTCTCATGCCCTAACAGCTCTTTTATCGAGCTCAAATCAGCACCATTGTTCAGCATAGCCGTTGCAAAGGTATGCCTCAGCACATGCGGACTTCTTTTTTTTACAGTTACTACCTTTGACAGGTTTCGTCTCACAATATATGCTACGATACCGCGGCCAAGCCTTTCTCCATTCTTTCGGACAAAAAAAGCATCCGAACGAACTGGCAATGCTTGATTCCGCACATTGACATACTCCTGCATGGAACGCCCCAATTCTTTATCAAAAGGTATCAGACGTTGCTTATTCCGTTTTCCGGTCACTTTGATAAGAGAAGCAGAAAAATCAACATCCTTATCATCCAACCCTATCAATTCCGAAAGCCTCATACCTGTCGTATAAAACATTTCGATAATCAAACGGTCGCGATACCCTTCAAACCTTTCTCCAAAGTCGACATCATCCAACAACCTATCCACTTCACCTTCTCTCAGAAAGACAGGAAGCGGTTTCTTTTTTTTCGGCCCTGTTACTCTCCGTAACGGATCTGCCGCCACCAATCCTTTCTTTAAAAGATACTTGTAATATGTCCGGACAGAACTCAACTTTCGATTCACCGTATTAGGCGCATAACCTTTATCCATCAGGGAAACAATCCATTCACGAACAAGATCCGCACCTACATCCGACGGGGCTAAATCTCCCAACAGCTTCTCACCAAACTTCTGCAACTCAAGAATGTCCGTCCGATAATACCTTACAGTACCTTCAGAATAATTCCGTTCATACAGAAGATAGTCGAGAAAAGAATCTGTCAACAGCATATCGTTGCATCTAAATCATGCAACGAATGTATGAAAAAGAATTCAATAATTCAAAGGAAATTACGAATTATTAATCTTCTACTTGTTGAAGTTGCTGAACGTAAACTGCACGCTCTTTCTTAAGTCTTTTAGTCACAGACGGTTTATCAAACTGTTGTCTGCTTCTCAACTCTTTAACGATACCAGTCTTTTCAAATTTTCTTTTAAATTTCTTCAGCGCTTTTTCAATGTTTTCGCCTTCTTTTACAGGTACTACAATCATTTTTTTGTTTTAAAATTTAAATGGTTTATAAAATCTCACGATTAAATTGAGCGGCAAAATTACACATACTTTCTTTATTCACAAAACTTTCGACAAAAAAATCGACAATCCTAACATAAAATACCTGCCTTTCTTACTGACAGTTATCAAAACTGCCCGCAGATAAGATTTCACTTACAGAAGCAACAATAGATAAAATAACAGAATTTACTCCATGTAATACAAGTAAAGTGAGTATCTTTGAAAACGCTTATCAACACCTTATACAGTATGAATTTAACAATTAATGAACGTATTGCCGCCTTGCGGACACACATTGCCCAAGAAAACATACAGGCATTCATCATTCCAAGCACAGACCCTCACCTCAGCGAGTACGTAGCTCCCCACTGGCAGTCGCGGGAATGGATTTCCGGATTTACAGGTTCAGCCGGCACGGTAGTTATAACAGCAGAAGAGGCCGGTTTATGGACCGACTCCCGTTATTTCCTGCAAGCCGCCCGGCAGATAGAAGGAACAGAAATCACATTATACAAAGAGATGTTGCCTGAAACGCCAAGTATTCCGGCATTCTTGAACTCACGCCTGCAAGAGGGAGACACCGTAGGAATAGACGGAAAAATGTTCTCGGCCAAAGAAGTGGAGCATCTGCAAGAAGCATTGAGAAAGAGTGGTATTCATGTAAAAAGCGTTGCCGACCCCCTGCAACTGTTATGGAAAGACCGCCCGGCAATGCCATTGTCTCCCGCGTTTATTCACGACACACAATATGCCGGCAGGAGCTTTATGGAGAAACTTGCAGCCGTCCGAAAAGAGATGGACGCAAACGGTGCTGAGTCTTTGCTACTGTCGGCACTGGATGAAATAGCCTGGCTGCTCAACATTCGAGGGAATGACGTACACTGCAACCCGGTTGTTGTCAGCTACCTGCTGATAGAGAAAAACGCAGTGCATTATTTCATCCAACCGCAAAAAGTCACAGCAGAGCTAACTTCCTATTTTAACGTTAATGGTATCTCCGTACATACATATGAAGAAATAGAAGATTACCTTAACCACTTCCCTGCAAGAAGCATACTGGCAGATTCCGCCAAAACAAATTACGCCATCTACTCGGCAATCAATCCGCAATGCCGGATAATCGACGGCACATCCCCCGTAACTCTACTGAAAGCCATCCGCAACAAACAGGAGATAGCCGGCATCCATACGGCTATGCAAAGAGACGGCGTGGCATTGGTTAAATTTCTGAAGTGGCTGGAAGATGCCGTCCCTACAGGCCGGGAAACAGAAATCAGTATAGATAAAAAGCTACATGCTTTTCGGGCTGCACAACCACTTTACATGGGCGAAAGCTTTGATACGATTGCCGGCTATAAAGAACATGGAGCCATAGTTCACTATGAAGCGACTCCCGAAACAGATGTAACACTGAAAGCGGAAGGCTTTCTTTTACTGGACTCCGGAGCCCAATATCTGGACGGAACGACAGATATAACCCGTACCATCGCACTTGGCAACTTGACGGAGGAAGAGAAAACCGATTACACCTTAATATTGAAAGGTCATATCGCACTGGCAACGGCGGTATTCCCTGAAGGCACCCGCGGAGCGCAACTGGACGTATTGGCACGCCTCCCGATATGGAAGCAGCACATGAATTATCTGCATGGAACCGGCCACGGAGTGGGACATTTCCTCAATGTACACGAAGGACCGCAGAGCATCCGAATGAACGAGAATCCCATTCCCTTGCAACCGGGTATGGTCACTTCCAACGAACCAGGCGTGTACAAGGCCGGAAGCCACGGCATCCGCACCGAAAACCTGTTACTGACAGTTCCTGCCGGCGAAGGCATGTTCGGCAATTATCTGAAGTTCGAGACCATCACGCTCTGTCCTATCTGCCGGAAAGGAATCATCAAGGAATTGCTGACTGCCGAAGAAATCGAATGGCTGAACGAATACCATCGAGTTGTATACGAAAAGCTATCTCCAGACTTAGACAATGATGAAAAAGAGTGGCTGAAAGAAGCATGTAAACCATTAATTATTAACCGATAACCAACAGAAAAAATGGCACTAATAAAATCAGTAAGAGGTTTCACTCCGGAAATCGGAGAGAATTGTTTTTTAGCAGATAACGCTACTATCATCGGAGATGTAAAAATGGGACGGGATTGCAGCATCTGGTTCAGTACCGTGCTGCGCGGAGATGTCAACTCCATCCGCATCGGAAACGGTGTAAACATCCAAGACGGAAGCGTACTGCACACCTTATACGAGAAGTCCACCATTGAAATAGGCGACCATGTATCCGTAGGTCACAATGTAACCATCCACGGAGCTGCAATCAGGGATTATGCACTTATAGGCATGGGGTCTACCATTCTGGACCATGCCGTAGTAGGCGAAGGCGCCATTGTAGCCGCCGGCTCATTGGTACTTAGCAACACCGTAATAGAACCGGGAAGCATCTGGGGTGGCGTACCTGCCAAATTCATTAAAAAGGTAGATCCCGAACAGGCAAAAGAACTAAACCAGAAGATTGCACACAACTACCTGATGTACTCAAGCTGGTACAAGGAGTAAAGGTATCGGCTGCCTCTAAAAAGGAGACTGCCTACATATAGGAAAAATGAAGGCGTCACAACTCATTCTTTGAGAAGACAAACTTTTAACTTGAAATTAGCACATCCTAAAAGACTAAAGAAAAAGGGTCGTATCATTACTCTCAAAACGGAGTTTGATACGACCCTTTTAGAGGTTATAATTACAGTCTGTAACTTTTCAGAGTCTCGTTTTAGTTTTGGCAACCCCTCATATTTTTTATGGAAAGAGGTCTTTGGCAACCTCTTCAACAGTCTAAAAGTTTATCATACCCAAAACTTTGTCCGTTGCTCCGGCATTACCGGTTACATAAGTCCCCGCATTCGTACCGGTCTCGCGCAAGAAGCTTTCATCTTCCAGCATACGGTCGAGCAACGCTTTCAGTTCTTCATAACTCTTGACAGAGAACCCGCCTTTTGCCTCCAGGAGCTGAACGGCTTCCTGAAATTTCTGGTACTTCGGCCCAAAAATTACCGGAATGCCATATACGGCAGCTTCCAACGTATTATGGATACCCACTCCGAACCCGCCGCCGATATAGGCAATCTCTCCATAGCGATAGATGGAGGAAAGCAGGCCGAAGCAGTCTATTATCAGGCAATCCGCCTTACGGACATTCTTTTCGTCGGCACGGGTATAACGCACATACGGACGCTTCAGCTTACGGATTATCTCTACCAAATGATTTTCGTCGATTACATGCGGAGCGATAATCAGCTTCACTTCCGGATGCTGATTAAAGTATTCGATAAACAAATCCTCGTCGGGCTGCCAGGAACTTCCGGCAACAAAAGTCATCGTATTGTTCTTGAACAACTCAACCAAAGGCAAGTCTTTAGCCTCTTCCCGAATTTGAAGCACGCGGTCAAAACGGGTATCCCCCACCACAGTCACCCGGTTGATGCCAATCTTCGCCAGATAACGCTTGGAGCGCTCGTTCTGCACGAAGATGTGGTCGAAGTTGCGCAGCACATTCCTATACGTACCGCCGTACCATTTAAAGAAAATCTGCCCGCGGCGAAAGATGGAAGACACGCTATAAACGGGGATGCGGCGCTTATGCAACTCATCCAGGTAGTTCTTCCAAAACTCATACTTGATAAAAAACGCCATGCAGGGATTCACCAGGTCAAGAAACTTCCTCACATTGCGCGGTTTGTCGAAAGGCAGATAACACACGATATCCGCCCCCCGGTAGTTCTTGCGCACTTCATAGCCCGACGGCGAAAAGAATGTCAGCAAAATACGATAATCCGGATATTTGGCACGTATCTTCTCAATCAGCGGGCGTCCCTGTTCAAACTCTCCCAAAGAGGCAGCGTGAAACCAGATATAACGCGCATCCTTCTCCAGCTGCTGCCGAAGAAGTTCGTACACGACCCAGTGCCCCTTCATCATCTTCCGCGGTTTACGGCTGAAAGGAGCCACCAGGTGCACCGCAATATCATAGAGTATTATTGCTAAATTATAAAACATACTTTTCTCCGCTTCAACTTATTTCAGAACGTCGATGGCACGCTGTATGCGGGCAAGCGTCTCTTCTTTGCCCAACAATGCGGTAATATCGAACATATGCGGTCCTTTGCACTCTCCTACCACAGCCAGCCGGAAAGCATTCATCACATTACCCATGTGATATCCTTTCTCCGTAATCCAGCCGATAACTACATCTTCCGACGGTTTAGAGGAGAAATCTCCAATGCCCCGAAGCACTTCCATCAATTCCGTCATGATGCGCGGAGTATCTTCCGACCAACGTTTCTTCACATCCTTCTCGGCATACTGTTCAGGAGCAACAAAGAAGAAACGTGCCTGCTCCCACAGTTCCTTCACGAAGTTGACGCGGCCCTTTACCAGGGAGACTACCGTAGTAAGGAACGCATCGCTGTATGCACCAAGGTCTACATCGTGCTCTTTCAGTACCGGCTTGAAAAGTTCCGCAAGCTCCTCGTCCGATTTCTGAAGAATATATTCATGGTTAAACCAGATACCTTTCTTATAGTCGAACTTAGCACCCGATTTGCTGCAATGGCTCAGATTGAACAGTTTTACAAGTTCATCCATCGACATCAGTTCCTGGTCGTTACCCGGGTTCCAGCCCAGCAAGGCAAGGAAATTGATAACAGCTTCCGGCAGATAGCCCGATTCGCGATAGCCCGAAGACACTTCGCCCGACTTGGGGTCGTGCCATTCCAGCGGAAATACCGGGAAGCCCAGACGGTCGCCGTCGCGCTTGCTGAGCTTACCGTTACCTTCGGGCTTCAGCAACAACGGCAGGTGTGCGAACGCCGGCATCGTATCTTCCCAACCGAAAGCACGGTACAGCAGCACATGCAGCGGAGCGGAAGGCAGCCACTCTTCACCGCGGATAACGTGGGAAACTTCCATCAAATGGTCATCCACAATATTAGCCAGGTGATAGGTAGGCAGTTCGTCCGCCGATTTGTAAAGCACCTTATCGTCAAGGATAGACGAGTTTATCACGACCTCGCCACGTATCAAGTCGTTCACATGCACATCTTCGTCCGGCTCTATCTTGAAACGGACCACATACTGCCTGCCTTCGGCAATCAGCGCGTCCACTTCCTCTTTGGGCATCGTCAGCGAATTACGCATCTGCATGCGTGTAGAAGCGTCGTACTGGAAATTGGCAATCTCCGCACGCTTGGCTTCCAGCTCCTGCGGAGTATCGAAAGCGATATATGCCTTGCCGGCATCCAGCAACACCTGTACATACTTCTTGTATATGTCGCGGCGTTCGGACTGACGGTACGGACCATGTTCTCCACCAAAGCTGACACCCTCGTCAAAAGGAATGCCCAACCACTTGAAAGACTCCAATATATATTCTTCCGCTCCCGGCACAAACCGGTTGGAATCGGTATCCTCAATGCGGAAAATCAAATCTCCTCCATGCTGACGGGCAAAGAGATAATTATACAACGCAGTGCGCACACCACCGATGTGCAACGCCCCCGTAGGACTCGGGGCAAAACGGACTCTGACTTTTCTTTCTGTCATAATCTATCTTACTTATAACTAAATTAGACGGCAAAATTAAACCTTTTTTTCCATACTATTGTTTTTTTTTGTACTTTTCGCAAAAATTTCAACCGATATGAACTATTTCAAAGGTAAAAACAAAGAGTTCTCGTTCAGAGATTTGATATACAAGGCACTTATTTTTATAGGTACGGTGGGAGTTATTGTCTATTTCCTGCCGAGAGACGGTAAGTTTAATTACCAGTTTGACATTGACAAACCCTGGAAGTACGGGCAACTGATGGCTACCTTCGACTTCCCCATCTACAAAGACGACCAAGTCGTAAAAAAAGAACAAGACAGCATCCTGGCCTCTTTCCAACCCTATTTCCAATTGGACAAGAGCACCGGGAAAGAGGCGCTCAAGAAACTGAAGAACGACTATCAGACTCATCTGCGCGACATTCTGCCCTCTTCCGATTACATCCGCCATATCGAAAAAATCTATCCGAGGTGTACCGGGCAGGCATCCTTTCCACTGAAGAGCTTGCCCGGCTGCACAAAGACAGCACATCTGCCGTTATGGTGATAGACGACAAGCTTGCCAACCAACGGAGCATCGACAAACTCTACTCCGTAAAGCAGGCATATGCCTACCTGCTTACGGCCGATACCGTACACTATCGTCCGAACATACTCCGGCAGTGTTCCCTCAACGAATATCTCTCTCCCAACCTCACCTACGATGCCCGGCGGACAGAGACCGCCAAGGAAGAAATCCTCGACAACTATTCATGGGCCAACGGCATCGTACTGAGCGGACAGAAAATCATCGACCGCGGCGAGATAGTGAGCCGGGAAACCTACAATATCCTCGAAAGCCTGCGCAAAGAGTCCATCCAGCGCAGCGAGTCCATCGGGCAGAAAACAACTGATGCTGGCAGGGCAGATTCTGTACGTCGGCATCTTCATATTGTGCTTCATGCTTTATCTCGACCTCTTCCGCAAAGATTATTACAACCGCAAAAGGCAACCTCGCGCTGCTTTTCACCCTTATCATGTTCTATTGTGTGGTAACGGCCGTTATGGTAACAAACAATATATTCAACGTATACATCATTCCCTATGCCATGCTGCCCGTCATTATCCGCGTGTTTCTCGACTCACGGACAGCCTTTCTCACACAGGTCGTCACAATACTGATTTGTTCCATCTGCCTGCGCTATCCGCACGAGTTCATCCTGCTGCAACTAACAGCAGGTTTGGTTGCGATTTTCAGTTTGAGAGAATTATCGCAACGCTCGCAGTTGTTCCGCACGGCTATCCTGGTGATTCTGACTTATGCAGCCGTTTATTTCGCTTTTGAACTGATAACGGAAAACGACCTTTCCAAACTGAACGGCAGTATGTACACCTACTTCGTGATAAACGGCGTATTGCTGCTTTTCACGTATCCGTTGCTTTTCCTGGTGGAAAAGACCTTCGGCTTCACTTCGAATGTTACTTTGGTGGAATTGTCCAACATCAACAACAGTTTGCTGCGGCGCATGTCGGAAACCGTACCCGGCACATTCCAGCATTCCATGCAGGTAGCCAACCTCGCAGCCGAAGCAGCCAACCGCATCGGCGCAAACAGCCAGTTGGTGCGTACAGGCGCTTTATACCATGACATCGGCAAAATGGAGAATCCGGCATTCTTTACCGAAAACCAGTCGGGCGGTGTCAATCCGCACAAGAATCTCGGTTACGAACAGAGTGCGCAAGTCGTCATCGGACATGTAACGGACGGATTGAAACTGGCCGAGAAGAACAACCTGCCTAAAGTCATCAAGGATTTCATTACTACCCACCACGGTAGGGGAAAGACAAAATACTTCTACATATCCTGGAAAAACGAGCATCCCGGCGAAGAACCCGACAACGAGTCATTCACCTATCCCGGTCCCAACCCTTTCAGCAAGGAGCAAGCCATCCTGATGATGGCGGATTCCGTAGAGGCAGCCTCGCGCAGCCTGCCCGAATATACGGAAGAGAGCATCAGCAACCTGGTAGACAAGATTATCGATTCGCAGGTGGAGGAAGGTTATTTCAGGGAGTGCCCCGTCACGTTCAAGGACATAGCAACGGTAAAAGCCGTTTTCAAAGAAAAATTGAAAACCATCTACCACACCCGCATCAGTTACCCGGAACTTAAAAAGCAAGACCTATGAAAATCAGTACCAAAGAACAGCAAAGAGCGGAATTTCTGTTGCAAAGCCAACGGATTCAACTGCATCAGATTGAAAGTTTCAGTTTCATGGAACGATACCCCCGGCAGGCGCATAAGGGTGTCCCGGCAGGAAAAGCCAAATACGGCCCCGGAATATTCGTTTTCCACCTAAAGGAAAAGCAGGATAAGGTAATATACATGCCTCCCTTCAGGCATCCTTCATCACTCGTCCGCTTTCTGGTGTCGCAAGGAGTGCCTTTTGCCAACTATGTTCCGCGCGAACGGAGCATGGAAACCCTCCCGGAGGAAACTTACCGGCGTCCCTCGCTGTATATGTTTTGGTTCTTCATATTATTCCTCATGTTCCTGATATTGGGTTACTATTCCGTCGGCATCGATGCATGGTGGGGATTCATTCCGGCCATCCTGTCCTTCGGACTGAGCCTTTTCTTCATTTGCATGCTGATGACCCGGTTCTGCTACCTGACGCTGGACAACGAAAATCTCACCGTGCACAGTGCAGGCAGGACAATCCGCTATCCGTATACAGACCTGCGCAAGGTCAACTTCGATTTTGCCCGGGAGCAGACTTTCACCCACGTCATGGAATTGCTCGACAAGGACTACCGTTACCGTCTTTTCTACATCGGCCGGGTTTCAAGGAAGAAGCTGAATGAGATTGCCGAACGGTTGCAGCAGGCCGGAGTGGATGCAACGTGCAGCCTCAACGACAACAAGCGTTTTTATCATGACAACAGGCATTGAGCGGTGATTATTCGCCAACCGCTCCGAGCAATCCGGCACAGGCGTCTTCCAATATATCGAGTACGTATTCAAACCCCTCGGCCCCGCCATAATAAGGGTCGGGCACGTAATCGGCATGGGCAAACTTAGTACAGTATTCCGTCATGCGATGTATCTTTCCGCATGCTTCCACAGAAGGGGCACGCTCTTTCAAATCATCAATATTACGGTCATCCATTCCGATAATCAAATCGAACTCATAGAAATCATCCGTACGTACCGGACGGGAACGGTGCGTCAGGTTGTAACCCCGACGGGCGGCATGGGCACGCATCCTGCTGTCGGGCAGCTCTCCCTGATGATAGGAAAGAATACCTGCCGAGTCGATAACGAACTCATCTTCACGCCCTGCCTCTTCTATCAAATGCCTCATCACCCCTTCCGCCGAAGAAGAACGGCAAATGTTGCCCAGGCAAACAAACAATATCTTTTTCTTCTCTTTCATACTCAAACTCATATTAAACATTCCGTAACCCGCACTACGGCTATCTACATCGGGTCTACATCATAATATACAATCAGCGACTTGAAACGGTCTTCCATTATCATCTCCTTCTGTACCTGCAGCAACAATTCGCGGACACGCGCCATAGGAGCTTTGGTTTCAATCTTCACTACAATTTTGCGGATAAACAGCGTCTGCACACGTGCCACCGGCGGTTTATCCGGCCCTAACACCCGATTGCCGAAGATGGCACGCAGCTTGCCCGCCATAGTCTGCGCCATCAAATCGAGCAGGGCCTCATTGCGGTTCTTCAGATACACATATATGAGGCGGTAATAAGGGGGATAATGAAACATCTGCCGCTCGGCAAGCTGTCCGTCGACCATGCCTTCGTAGTCGTTGGCAATTACCTGAGGGATGATGGGATGCTCAATGCTCTTGGTCTGCAACACTACCCTGCCCCTTTTATTCTTCCGTCCGGCACGCCCTGCCACCTGCGCCATCAACTGGAAAGCACGCTCATAGGCACGAAAATCCGGATAGTTCAGCATCGTATCCGCATTCAGAATGCCTACCACGCTTACGTGGTCAAAGTCCAGCCCTTTGGAAACCATTTGCGTACCGATAAGAATATCCGTCTTTCCCTGTTCAAAATCGGCGATGATACGCTCGTAGGCCGCGCGTGTGCGGGTGGTATCCAGGTCCATACGGGCAACGGTCGCTTCGGGAAACAGGAGTTTGACGTCGTCCTCTATCTTTTCCGTACCGAAACCGCGGTTGCGCAAGTCCGTTCCTTCGCAAGCGGGACAGATGCGGGGCAGTTGATAGGTATATCCGCAATAGTGGCAGGTCAGCTGGTTCAGTCCTTTGTGATAGGTCAGGCTGACATCGCAGTTCTTACATTTGGGAACCCACCCGCACGTATGGCATTCTATCATCGGGGCAAACCCCCTGCGGTTCTGAAACAGAATAACCTGTTCTTTCCGCTCCAGTGCCTCGCGGACATATTGCAGCAACAAAGGGGAAAAGGGCCCGTTCATCCGCTTCTTGCGCTGCAACTCCTTGATGTCTACCGGAATAATCTCCGGCAACTGTATCTCCTTGTACCTCTCCTTCAGCTCCACCAGCCCGTACTTTCCGGACATGGCGTTGTGCCAGGTTTCTATGGAAGGCGTCGCCGTGCCCAGCAGAGTCTTGGCGCCATACAGCGCAGCCAGCACAGTGGCGGCATTACGTGCATGGTAGCGGGGGGCGGGGTCCTGTTGCTTATATGTATTTTCGTGCTCCTCGTCCACGATAACCAGGCCCAGCTTGCGGAAGGGCAGGAACACGGAAGAACGCACTCCCAGAATGATGTCATATCCGCTGTCCGAAAGCTGTTTCTGCCAAATTTCCACCCGTTCGGCATCCGGAAACTTGGAGTGATAGATGCCCAGACGCGAACCGAACACCCGTTGCAGCCTTTCGGTAATCTGTGTGGTCAGGGCTATTTCCGGCAACAGATACAGCACCTGCTTCCCTTGCCGGATAACTTTTTCTATCAGATGGATGTAAATCTCCGTTTTTCCGCTGGACGTGACTCCATGCAGCAAACAGACGTTCTTTGTCCGGAAACTTTCCACAATGCTGTCGTATGCCCGCTGCTGATGCTCGTTCAAAGGATTTAAAGGGAGGGTTGTCCGGGCAGCGGCTGCATTCAGCCTGCCTATTTCCTGCTGGTATACCTCAAAGACCCCGCGTTCCACCAACCCGTTGAACACGGCAGGCGTAGCGGAAGTCCGCTGCAAAAGTTCCTTCTTGGTGACTTCTTTCGGCGTTTTGCCCAAACAGGCGGAAAGTTCGATGTACTTCATCAGCAAGTCCAACTGTTTGGGAGCGCGACGCTGCAGTTCGTCAAAGAAGAAATGCAGACGGTGTTCGTTGCCTGCCGCTTCCGTCAGGCGTACGCGGGTCTCGGTCTTGGGCTTGTAGGTGCGCTTCAGTTCTTCTTTCACAAAGACCGCCTCTTTATCCAGCAAGGATTTAATTACGGACAGGATATTCCTGATGCCGCTCTCCTTTTCCAGTTTCGTAATGCACTGTTCCGGCTCCGCGGCAAGCAGGTCCAGTATCTTCTGTTCCTTTTCGGGCAGTTGCACATCCGATTCGAAATCAGGATTATACTCCACGATGGTCTCGCTCTCCAGCTTCAGGCCTGAAGGAAGCGCCGCTTTATAGACATCGCCCCGGGTACAGAGATAATAATCCGCCAGCCAGTCCCAAAACCTAAACTGCTCGGACAGCAGGATGGGATGCGCATCCAGCAGGGCACTCACTTCCTTCACCTCGTACCCGGCCGGTGCGGAATAGTGTATGTTCTGCACAATAGCCGTATAGTATTTCTTCCGTCCGAAAGGAACGACCACCCGGCAGCCAATCTGTACACTCTCCGCCATATCCTCCGGCAGCGAGTATGTAAAGCAGGCATGCAGGGGAAGGGGCAATATGACATCTACGAACTTTTCCATTGCAACGGCAAAGATAACGTAAAAAAACGGCGTTGCCAATCAAAATCGACAACGCCATACAGAGATAATCCCGTTATATCTTTAGAACAGGTAAGCAGCGGAAATCTGCCAGGTCTTATTCTTTGTTCCGATAGCCTCACTGACAGTCTTCCAGGTGAACGAGTCGCCGCAAGGAATCGTATAGTTGAAACCTATCTGCAAATGCCGAACCAGTTTCACACCGGCTCCCACATTGATACCCACCTGCGCTTTCTTGCTTTCCAGCTTTCCAATTTCAAAATTCTTATCACCCTTGAAGTTGAAGAAGAAGTCCGGACCGGCCGCTACATAAATACCCAGCATACTGCCCAGACCGATGGAATATTTCAGATTGACAGGTATGTCCAGCCCCGATTGCTTCATATCAAGACCTTCCATCTTATCGCCTTTCTGAGAATACAGCAACGCACCGTCCACTCCCAGTCCTATAACAGGAATCGTTATTTCCGCCATAGGTCCGAAAAAGAATCCGGTAGAGTTGTCTTTCATTCCTTCGAACTTGAGTTTCGACAAGTTCACACCGCCTTTCACACCAAACTTAATCAACTGAGCTTGGGCAGGCATAGCCAATGCCATGCAGCATACAGCTATCATAAAAACACTAAAGAACTTTTTCATAATTCAATACGTTTAAATTTCGCGGACAAATATATGCAAATTATCCCTTAAAAAAACAATAAGCATTCCGAATTGTTCAAAATTAAAACAAGAGTTCCGGTGCGCCACCGATGGGAGACCTTCCCAATCTCCAGCCCGGAGCATTCCGTATGCCGGTGTTTTTCCACGACATCCCTTATGTATAAAGGAGAAATACCCTATACAAAAGCCTGCTATACTGCATTGTTTTCCTCGTCCTGCAACTGCGGGCTGTACGGCCCGCATATGGAAACCGTACGGCCCGCAACCGGCAACCGGAGAGCCCGCAGTTGGAAAACGAGGTTTTACATCCGGCTTTCCTACATTATACATGCTGTAAAACGACAAAACCAACGGGCAACGGTGCCATTAAACCGCAGAGTTTGGAACGCTCCGCCCTTGAAAAACAGAGGTTTTTAACCGCCGTTAACAAATTTCGCTTCACATAGGTTTTACTTCTGTGTATAAGCCTGTTACAATAAAAAAGAAGGATAAAAGTGACGACCGGAAGTGACGACAAACAATTGGTCAACACTCTCGTCACCGTTGTCAACACTCTCTCTATCCCCCTTCTGCAAAGGGATAGAACGCTACCGGTGACGAGTGACGAGAAAAAACGTGTTTTCTTTTAGGAGATTACAAATGCAAGATAGGCATCGGAAAGCATAGATTGACTACCTTTGCAAAACATTATTCAAAAAAACACATTTCTTTATTACGGAGTATGATAGAAATCAGGAAAACAGAGATTGCAGAACTCGGCATCCTTATGGAGCTCTTTGAACAGGGAAAGCGCATCATGCGCAAAAGCGGAAACTTGAAGCAGTGGACCGGCGGCTATCCCGATGAAGAACTTGTAAAGAAGGACATCGAGAACGGAAACAGCTACGTATGCCTCGATGAAGAACGGAACATAGTAGGGACTTTCACCTTCATACAAGGGAACGACCCTACTTACGCCCGAATTTACGAAGGAGCCTGGAGTGACGATACGCGTCCCTACGGCGTCATCCACCGCCTGGCAAGCACGGAGCAAAGCAAAGGGGTGGCATCCGCCTGCCTGCAATGGTGCTACCGCCAGATTCCCAACCTACGGGCAGACACGCATCGCGACAACCATATCCTGCAACACATCCTCAAAAAGCACGGCTTCCAATATTGCGGCATCATATACCTGCTGAATGGAGACGAACGGCTGGCTTTCCAGAAGCTGTAGCAACGGCACACGCACCAAACTCATACGGGCCGGCTGCCGCCGTATTTCTTCTTCAGCTCCTCCACGGTTGTTCCGGTGAAATACTCTTCCACGAAATCCCAACGCTGGTCGTCGGTCAGAGTATCCGTACCGAAGAAAAAGGAGAACAGCTCAATCTGCTCCTCGAAGATACGTTCGTTCGTGTCCAGTATAAGATTATGATATTCGTCGGAATCCGCCAACTGTTGCAGAAGTTCCGGGTTATCGAACCGTACATGCACGCAAGGCGTACCGCCTCCCTCGACGCTGAACGACAGGCAGTCGAGCATGGAAAGAAGGTTGAGCAACATATTCAAATCGGAGAACGGAGTGCAATAGAACAGCAAGCGGTCGCCCCTGTTGCCTGCGATACGCTGGGCGAACAGCTTCTGATAACGGGACAGAAGCAGGTCGAAACCTTTGGTGACGGTAAACGAGAGTTCGTTCGAGTCTTTCTTCTTGACGCTGCTGATGTAACTCACGCTGCGCCCCTCCTCGGTGCGGCTTTCCAGCAACGAACCGATGAAACGTTTGGCCGACGGCACATCCATGCCGTGCTCGGCAAACACCGCACGCAACTCCTCTTCATCGAAACGGCCTTTTGACTTCAGCAAAGCTGTTTTCAGCATCGATACCAGGCTCTTGAACAAAGCATCCATACGCTGGCGGATAACCGTTGCATCCTCTTTCAGCAACACCTCGTGCTTGCCCACTGAAACAGCACGTGAACCTTCCCACAACATGCCGCTGTTCAGTTTCTGCTTGAACTCCCTGTATCCCAACTCCGGAAAACGCTCTTCCCAAAGAGTGTCCAAACGGGCACGGTAGACTCCCTCTTCACCGTCCACCCCGGTAAGATAGGCATGGAATTCGCGCGCAAAGGCATCGCCCGTCTTGTCCTGGATGTAACCCTCCGTCAACAGATTTTGCGGACTCACCTCCAGCAGACGTGTGCCGTAGCGTTGCTCCAAATCATCCTCCAGCCACAGCAGGGCCGTTTTGATAAGCTGCCCCAACTCGGCCTCGTACTCCAGCTTATTCTTGGTACGCGGCAGCTTCACCACGAACTCAAAGTCGGACAGGGAAACAAGTATCTCTTCCTTCTTCCCTTTCATCCGATATACCTCCATGAGCTTCTTCAGGATAAGTTCCAGTTGGTCCTGCCCGATGTTGCCGGTCTGGTGCAGACGCTTCATGTAATAAAAGTCGCGTTCGTGATAATCGGTGGCGGCAATACCCTGCACGTCCGCATCACGGGCGGCACGGCCTATTTCCTGAATGTAATCGACAAACGTGCTGGAAGGCGCCACGTGGTAAACACGGTCGATGTCGCTGATGTCCATCCCATGCCGAAAGCTTTTGTAGCAACATCATCCGCTTCGTGCCCTCTTTAAAGTCCCTGACGATGGCAGCCTTCTGCGCCTTGTCCTTCTTG
>ENA-OQKR01000408-OQKR01000408.1-human-gut-metagenome-genome-assembly--contig:-NODE-408-length-18181-cov-2.433644_pt1 | contig 18181 bp, 24 predicted proteins | sample MGYA00242803_ERZ504806 | MGnify/ENA primary metagenome ERZ504806 (study PRJEB26092, sample SAMD00036399) | human gut metagenome | host: Homo sapiens | study: EMG produced TPA metagenomics assembly of...
GCGTGTTTGCAATACGAAATTTCAAGTATCTTGGACTTTTGACTTTGGGAAGAACGGAAAGGGAATCTATATACCGTGTCCAATGGAAAGACATGGAAGAAAGCCAAGGATAAACTGCGAATGCTCACTTCCAGGAGCAAGGTGCGGAAGTATAGTAAAGACAATGGAACGCATAAAAGAATACATGCGAGGATGGCTGAACTATTACAGTATGGCAGACATGAAAAGTAACATCGAAAGTCTGAATGGATGGCTGTATCGAAGGATACGGATGTGTATCTGGAAACAGTGGAAACTGCCGAAAACCCGAAAGCGGAAGCTGATAGGACTGGGGATGCCGGAATGGGTAGCCAGTGAAGGAGCCAGAAGCCGAAAAGCTTATTGGAGAATGGCAGGAAGCGGTGTACTAAACAGGGCTTTAACAAAAGAAAGACTGATAAACTGGGGCTTTTATGATTTAGCCACAGCCTATCAGTCCATGCACGTCAACTATTGAAACCGCCGTGTACCGAACGGTACGCACGGTGGTGTGAGAGGACGGCGGTTAGTCACCGCCTCCTACTCGATTAGACATCTATTTATTTGTGCTGTCTGCATCAACCACAGACTGAATCTGCTTCATAAGGGTATCATAATTGTCCTGGTTATCAATTCCGCCGAGCATTGGTTCGCCTACAATATTACCATTCCTGTCAACGAGTATAGTTGTTGGAAATGCCATGATTTCTGAGGCATATTTACCGGCAGCACTAGAGGAGTCAATTGACAGATTACGATATTTGACACCCTGGCTTTCAAGAACAGAGGCAGCCTCTTTGATAGCTGTTTTATTGCCATCGAAGGTCTCAGTGTTGATGCCGACCACTTCTCCGCCCATTGATTTGATAGCATCATTTAATTCGTTAAGCTTGGATAACTCAGCGACACATGGTTTGCAGCCGGTAAACCAGAAATTGACGACTGTTACTGCATTACCGGAAAACAGGCTGTCATCCACCTTATTGCCATCAAAATCCTCACCGGAAAAATCACTGAATACAGATGAGGAGTTTGAGCTGTTCTTCTGGTTGGCGTCTGATGATGTGCTTTTGCTTTCAAGCTCTGCTATCTGTTCCTCGATTTTTCGTATGGTTTCAATATCCTCATTAAGAGTTTTAAGCTCATCGTCTGTAAATGAATCCTTGTTTGATTCTATGGTACCGGCGAGATAATCGGCATAATTTCCGTTTGAATCGGCGCCACTTTTACTCATCATGCCAAATACCTTGTTCCACGCATCAGAGTGATCTGCAAAAAGCTGATTTTCCTGCTGATATAAATCATCAAGCGTGGAATCTGATTTGTCGGATGCTTCTGAGCCGGCTTCAGTCTGAGTGCTCTTAGAAGCTGTGTTGGAAGCTGTGTTGGAAGCTTGCTTTCCGCCGCATGCTGTAAGTGATAATGCCATGCAGAGTGTAAAAATAGAAATAAATGATAATTTGTTTTTCATGAGTAATTTCTCCTTTAAAATAATAGTAAAATATTTAATAGCTATCTGTTGTCATCTTTTTGACATGATTTTCCCATAAACCGGTAGCAGATGGCATCCATCTTACATGCCTTTATGCAGGCACCGCAGCGTATGCACTCGGGGTGATCTGGTGCTTTACACACATCTACATCCATCTTACATGCCTTTGAGCATTGACCGCATCCGACACATTTGCTGCTATCAACAGTGATTTTGAGAAGGCTGACCTTATTAAATAATGAGTAGATTGCTCCAAGAGGACAAATCCATTTACAGAAAGGTCTGTAAAATAAAATACTTAGCACAGTCACTGTAATTAAAATGATGCATTTGAAAGAAAAAAGCTTTCCTAACGCCGAACGGATAGCAGCATTTCCAATAGATAACGGTATAGCACCCTCTAAAACACCCTGAGGACAGATGTATTTGCAGAAGAACGGGTCTCCCATTCCTATAGAGTTCGTTACAAGCATCGGAAGAAGTATAACGAAAACAATAAGAATGACATATTTTAGGTACCTAAGAGGCTTTAGTTTGGCTGTGGATAATTTCTTCCCGGGTATTTTGTGAAGTAAATCCTGAAACCATCCAAATGGGCACAAAAAACCACATATAAATCTGCCGAGAGTTACACCGAGTAAAATAAGAAATCCGGTTATGTAGTATGAAAACTTAAATTTTGATGATCCGACGACTGCCTGAAATGCCCCTATTGGACAGGCTCCTGTCGCGGCAGGGCAGGAGTAGCAGTTTAATCCGGGGACGCATACTGTTTTTGCATTGCCCTGATATATTTTACCCTTAAATAAATTCGGAATATGAATATTGGTCAGCAGCGTTGCTGCGGCCTGTATCCATCCACGTATTTTTGCCAGCTTTCTTGATAGTAATTTCTTTTCCTTATCCAATTCCGACACACTCCAGACATAGTTTTATTGCTTTACCAAGCACGGCAGCCGCCTCACCTCTGACTGCACCATAGCTTACCATGGATACACCAAGGATAAGCAAAATGATTTGACATGTTTTTTGGTATTTCAACATAATATTGCTCCTTTTTGTTGTATTGTTGACCAGCTGACTTTGATATTATACAATATAGGTTGTAAAATTATTGTTAAGAAGCAGGAGAAAATTTTGAGAATATTAATTGTTGAGGATGAGAAACAAATATGTGATATGGTTGCAAAGAGTCTGTATGCTGCCGGTTATGAGGTGGATACCAGTTATGATGGGAACGAGGCTCTCGAAAGTATACTGTCGGAGAATTATGATCTGATAGTGTTGGATTTGAATCTGCCGGGGATGGATGGGATGGAGCTTCTTAAGGAGCTTAGAAAATACAATGATGAAACTAAGGTTTTGATATTATCCGCAAGAGGTCAGATTGCTGATAAGGTAGAAGGATTGGATGCAGGAGCAAATGATTACATGGAAAAACCATTCCATCTGCAGGAGCTTGAGGCACGTATCAGAAGCCTGACAAGAAGGAAATTTGTACAGAATGATATATGTCTTAAATGCGGAGAAATAAAGTTTGATACGATTAAACGCGAGGCATATGCAAAGGAAGAGCCGGTTCCACTGACAAGAAAAGAGAATGGTATTTTGGAATATTTACTTATCAATATAGGCAGACCGGTGAGTCAGGAGGAGCTGATAGAGCATGTGTGGGATGCCGCGGCAGACAGCTTTAGCGGAGCAATCAGGGTACATATGTCTTCACTTAGAAAAAAGCTTAAGGCGAAGCTGGGATATGATCCCATTCAGAACAAGGTAGGTGAAGGCTATAAAATACGGGAGAAGTCTGATAGATGAAAAGAATGTCGCTACAGTGGAGACTTACGTGCATTACTACATTGTGTATTGCTATTATATGTGGCTGCCTGACTATGTTTGTCTATAAAAATGGTGTGCATTACATCGATTCTCTGCAGGATGCGGTAGAGTCACAGGGGAATGAAAAAGGAACAAATCAGATGAAATATATATCAGCATACCGGACGATAAGTGGGATGAGTTTGCGGATAAATTTTCGGTTCAGGTGTACAATAATAAGGCCGACTATAAAAGAAACAGTCTGATAATCACTGTTTTGCTGGCACTTTTAGGAGGCGTCGTCACTTATTTTATAAGCGGGCATGCACTTAGACCGATCAGGGAGTTTTCAGATAAAATTGAAGAGGTACAGGCTCAGAATCTGTCTGATTCAAGAATAGAGGAAAACAATGTTAAGGAACTGAACCAGCTTGGCATTTCTTATAATAAGATGCTTGAGCGTCTGTCGGATGCATTTGAGATACAGAGACAGTTTACTGCAAATGCAGCACATGAGCTGCGAACTCCATTAGCGTTAATGCAGGTGCAGCTTGATTTATATAATTCTGCCTCTCACCCGGGAAATGATGCAGACACTTTGCAGACCATAAAAATGGTTACGGAACAAAATGATAAATTAAACAGGATGGTAAAGACTCTTCTTGATATGAGTGAGCTTCAGACGGTGGGAAGGGATGATAAAATTATATTGGATGCTATTGTTGAAGAGGTTTTGGCAGACCTTGAGCCTCTTGCCGTGGAAAAGAATATAAAGCTGATTGGAAAATGTGAGGATGCCACTATGATAGGCAGTGATATACTTATTTACAGGCTTGTATACAATCTGGTTGAAAATGCCATCAAATATAATCATCCGCTCGGACAGGTTACCGTAACCGCATATCAGAGAAAAAAGCATGTTTATCTGTCTGTAGAGGATACGGGAAACGGAATACCAAAGGAGCTTAGGGAGAGAGTGTTCGAACCGTTCTTCCGTGTGGATAAATCCAGAAGCCGGGAGCTGGGCGGCGTAGGGCTAGGACTTGCTCTTGTCCGTGAAATCGTTAGAGTACATGATGGCAGTATTTGTATTAAATCAGGCAAGACTGGAGGAACGATTTTCGAGGTGACTTTTGCACAGTGTTCAATGTAGCGTTTGAAACTGAAGTAAAAGAACAGGCAGAACAGGTGCTTGATCAACTTGGTATTCCAATGTCCAATGCAGTAGGAATGTTTCTGAGACAGATTTATCCTTATCGATCTGAAAACAGAGAAGATAACACATCAAGATTGTAAAAGCTGGCAATACCAATTGGGCAACGGCAATGTTAATTCCAAACCCTGTTTATCGAAACGCTGTCAGAATGTTGAATAGGGATAAAATTTCACTGGAAGATCGAGTAAAACTTATAGGAGACGTAGAAAGCCTTCATACATTTGCCCATATAATCAATCGTACGCGCAGACGCGATATCGGCAATTTTACGTTGCGTAAACCAGAAACGGTAAAAGTATCTTTTACACCCGAGCAGCAAGAACGTTTCGATAGGAAAGACGGCGATTTATACAACGAACTGTACTTTGACGATAGTCCGTATTGACGAAAAAACGCAAATTTAATATCAAATATTTTAAAAAGAATATTGACAACGGAAAGAGTTGCCTTACAATAGTAGTGTGGGGGATAACTACTATGAATAGTTTTGAATTTTTGGAAAAACTCGGTTTTTCATCTAACGAGGCAAAAGTATACGGTACGTTGATAAAACACAAAGTGCTAAACGGCTACGAAATCGCCAAATTGTCCGGCGTTGCGCGTTCGTGGTTTATGAGGTCATCAATCGTTTGATTGCAAAGGGCGCGGTCATCCGTATAGACGGAGAACCTAATTTTTATAAGCCTATCGAGTATCAAGACCTTATCCGCAGCATTAAGGAAGAAAACGAAAAGAATATTGCCTGCGCCGAACGCGAACTTCAACAACTCGCAACGGAAAATGCCGACGTCGATTACGTAATGAATATAGTGGGCGAAGAAAAATACGTTGCCAAGGCAAAGGAACTTATCGACAGCGCGCAAGCGGAAATTTCGCTGTCCATTTGGCAGGAGTCGTTCGAAGTGCTGCGTAGTAATATCGAAAACGCAATATCCCGCGGAGTAAAGGTGTATATTTTTACCTTCGAAAGTATTTCGGTCGCCGGCGCAACGGTGTATTCGTACAATATCAACGACGTTTCAACTCTGTTTCCCTACCGCAGAACAACAATCATAATCGACGGCAGAGAGTGCTTAGTCGGCGAAGAGGGCGATCGCAACGTTTACGTGCATACGCGCAATCATTCGGTTGTTTCTCTTGCCACCGACGAAATTGTTTTGAATGTTTTTTGGAATAAACTTATCGAAAAAGAAAACTTGTTGTCCAAGGGTTGCTTCGGTGCGGATTTTTTGCAAGCCATACACAATTTGGCGGAGCGCTACGGCATTACCGACGAGATGACCAAGAATTTTCTTGTTTACAATTTTCAAAAGGAGAAAACTCAAAATGGCAAAAAACGTTGAACGATTACAGGCGCGCGAAGCCAAAGAACTTATCCGCCGCGAAAAGCAGTTGGGCGCAAGAAGCAACAAGTTTTATTGATTTACTGTTTATGATTTTGTCGCTCATCTACATAACGGACGAAATGGCGTCTACGATATCCATTCAGTTTCAGGCGAATATAGTTACGGAATTCTTCGTAAAAAATACGGGTATGGAATACGGCGCGGGATTATCGCTTTTTTCCGCCATAGGTTTTATTTCCTATCCGGTAACATTGCTTATTATTTTCTACCGTCCCCTTGCGGACAAATTCGGGCGTAAGCCGTTTTTGGTTATTAACACGTTATGTATGGGGTTAGGGCTGTTCCTTGTGTATTTATCTAAGGATATCTACGTTTACATGATAGGCAGCACGTTGATGGGTTTTATGGTGTCGCACGATATGCAATGTGTGTACATACTGGAATGCTCCGACGAAAAGTCCCGCGCCCGTAACTACGCAATCGTAAAAGCGGTGGCGATACTGGGTACGTTGCTTGTTCCGTTGCTTAGGGCTACGCTTATGCAAAATGTAAGCGAGCGTTGGCACGTTGTATATTTAGTTCCGGCAATTATCGGTTTTGTAATGGCGTTATTCGCGTTGCTTTTTGCAAAGGAAACAAACGCGTTTTTAATAAAAAGAATAGAGTACTTAAAAACTCCCATCGAAGAACGCGAACAACGCAGTAAGGAAGAGCGCGAGCAAAACGCTCAAGGCGGAATTCTGACCGCTGTAAAATTCGCATTCAAACACAGGCAATTACGCTTTTTGATCATCGCCTGCTGTTGTTTCTATCTTGCTTCGTTAGGTACGGCAACGTACAGTACGGTTATGGCAAAGTCTGCTTTGATGACGGAAGAAGAAATAACTCTTGCTCTATTCTTGTATCCCGTAGGCAACGCGCTGTTTACGTTGATATCGGGTTTTGTGTCGGACAAATTCGGGCGCAAAATAACTATAATTGCGATGTCTTGTTCGGCGTTGGCGTGCTATTTGCTGTTTATTTTAAGCGGTATGTTCAAGTGGACTCCGTATTTGACAGGCTTTGCAATCGGCGGATTTATGGGCAGTTACTGGGGCGCGGGCGATACTATCGGCGGAATAATGTTCTCCGAGTCTTCTCCTACAAACTTGCGTTCGTCCGTAACTGTAATCAACACGTTGCTTAACGGAGTTATGGGCGGACTTGCAACGGTTATCACTATGATACTGCTTCCTATCATTCCCGAAAAGATGTTCGGCTATATGTACTTGGGTTTGACTGTGCCGGGGCTTGTGGGCGCAATCGTAATAATGTGGCTGTTTGTCGGCGAAACTCGCGGACTGGATCTTAAAACAGTAACGGGTACGGAATGGGATAAGCCTAAAAAAATTAAAGAAGAAACACAGGACGGTGAATAAAAATGGATATCAAACGTTTTGAACTCGGCGCAAACGAACAGCCGTTGGATATTATCAAGGAAACGTGCGGTTTTGCAGGCGTATTCAAACAAATAGGAGTGATAGGGGATTCTTTGGCGTCGGGTGAGTTTGAAAGCCACGACGAAAACGGCAACATAGTTTATACCGATATGTACGGGTATTCGTGGCCCGCTGTTTTGGAGCGCATTACGGGGACGAAGTACAACAATTATTCTCGCGGCGGAATGACCGCGCGCGAGTATATGCAAAGTTGGGCGGATGCAAACGGATTTTGGCAATGGAATCAAGCGTATATCATTGCGCTGGGCAACAACGATTCGTTTGTCTTCGGACATCCGTTGGGAAGCGTCAAGGACGTTAACGCAGAATGTCCGCAGGATAACGCCGATACGTTCTTCGGCAATATGGGCAAAATCGTTTGCAAACTTAAAACGATCGAGCCAAATGCGCGTATTTTTGTTGTTACTCCGCAACTTCGCGGTGATGCCTGCGATAAAGATATTCGTTATATCGCAAGCGAACTTGCCAAATTGTGCGATATGTTTGACTTTACGTACTTGCTGGATATGACTGCGCATGCGCCCGTATACGATGCCGAAATGCGTAAGTCGTTCGGGCTGGGCTTCCATCCGAACCCGATGGGGTACTATGCTTACGCATTGATGGTGGCTAATTATATCGATTACGTTATACGTAGTAACCCTCGGGAATTTGCAACGATACCGTTTGTCGGTACGTCGCTCAAAAACAAAGATTACAAATAGTATGTATTTGCTGAAATGCACAATTAACTAAACTTGTAGATGTTTTCATTGCAAGTTTACAACAATTTATACTAAATATATAACCGTTTTGGGGACGAAGGCATTTGAGCATTCGTCCTTTCTGTTATGATTGGCAAAGAAAATGCGATTTGTATGCTAGAGCGTGTTTGAAAAATCATTCCTGCAATCTGCACGCCCCACTTTGCGGCATATTTTACCTTCATTCGGTTGACGTAGCCCGCTACGCCGCCCTCATTCGGATAAAATCTCCCACAAACTGAGACTCGCAGCTCACGAAAAGCCTTTTTCAGACACGCTCTAATTTAGCTGAAATGAAAAGTTAAAGTCCACATAGGTAGGGAAAACGTCCACGAGCGGAAGTTAGTTGTGCAAACAGGTTGGAAGTGAGATAATGTTAAATGTCCAGTAGAAGCCAAAGAGGAAAAATGATGGCAAAATACAAACATTTAACAATGTTGGAGAATAGAAATATATTCTCTGTTGAAAGAAGACAAAAGCATTCGCAAGATAGAGAAAGCGTTAAACCGCGATCCCACCACCATCGCCAAAGAGATAAAAAAGCATTTTTATAGATATTCAAAATGTAATCGCTCATAGCCATGCGAACAAAATTAAAATTTCCCTATCGAAGAAGGAAAACAGCATGGAGCTGTTGCTGGCGGATAATGGAGTGGGAATTGAAAAAGAAGATTTGAAACACATATTTGAACGGCTTTATAAGTGTGATAAAGGACGCTCTGAGAAAGGTAGCAGTTCTTGTGAATATGTGATTGTTTTGTGTGGTAACTTAACAATACAACATATATACAAAAACTGCTATTTTTTTATGAAAAAAGTAGTGGTTTCACGTACTTAGGGCTAGCCGTCGCGCTAGCGACTTGGTACAATGAAAGAGTAAAGGTATGGCAGGTAAAGTAAGGAGAATAAGGTATGAGCGAGATTGAAATTACGGGAGTATTTGAGAACGTACTTGGAATGATTTATTCGGCAAAACAGAAAGCTGAGTATCAGGTTAATTTTACAATTATTGATTTATATTGGTCTATTGGTGAGTATGTTTCAAAACAAATTAATGTAAATGGTTGGGGCAAGTCTACTGTGAAGGCTTTGTCTGAATATATATTGAGTAAAGAACCTGGAATTAGAGGATATTCATCACAAAATATTTGGAGAATGAAACAGTTTTATGAAACTTACAAGGATAAACCAGAACTCTCAAAGCTGTTGTAGAGAAAATACATGGTCTAATAATCTGCATATTATCTCTAAAACAAAAAGCTATGAAGAAAAAGAATTTTATCTAAAACTTGCGTCAAAGGAAAAATATAAGGCAAAAGAATTAGCGAGACAGATTGATAGTGGATATTATGAGAGGTTGCTTTTATCTAATGGAAAAGCCCCATCTGCAATCGAAAGTAAAGATATGACAGGTGTTCTTAGGGATATGTATATGTTAGAGTTTCTTGATTTGCCAGAACCATATAAAGAATATGACTTAAAGAAAGCAATTTTGAAAAATATGAAAAAATTTCTTCTTGAATTTGGAAGAGATTTTATTTTCATTGATGAAGAATATCATGTACAAGTGGGAAATAATGATTACTATGTAGATCTTCTTTTTTATCACAGAGAGTTACAGTGTTTAGTTGCAATCGATCTAAAAATTGATGATTTCAAACCTGAATATATGGGAAAAATGGATTTTATTTAGAGGCATTGGATAGAGATATAAAGAAGCCTCATGAAAATCCGAGTGTAGGAATGATTCTTTGTAAAAATGCTGATACGGATGTCGTTGAATATTCTTTGAGTAGAAGTTTATCGCAGACAATGATTGCTGAATATAAAACTAAGTTGATTGATAAGAGTATTCTGCAGAGAAAACTAGCTGAGTTATATGATATTGCAGAGGAAGAGATGAAAAACTCTCAACAGGATTGAGAGTTTTGAAAATGTGAGAAATAGGAGTGTGATGTGATTGGAGAGCTTGTTCAATCATCAGACAATAGATGAATTTTTATTAGACATTACAGAAACTGCTGAGTATAAAAACATTGAATATCTTATTTTTTCAATACGGATGAATTATTTACATTATATGGCAATTTCTCGCATTGTAAAATTTGAGATTCCTAGGTATTTAGAAAATTTAATAGATATAGTTATAGATAAATTTAATGAATCAGGGATTAGCCCAGTCGATATGCTTCAATACATGCTGGATAATGACATTAATAATTGGATACATTATTATGCTTATACATTCATAATACCAGTAGCAAAAGGAGAAGAAAATGGAGCCGTAAATGATTTAAATGAATTATATGCTATTGTTTTGACGGGTTACATTTTAGACGCATTCCGTGAGAAGAGAATAGATATAAAGAATCTTGTTGAAGGGCAAGTTTTGGCACACAAAACAAATCAGTATGATTTGACGGTGGTTGATGGGGTTGAATTTAAGCGAGATTATTTTGTGTTTGAAGGAAAAGCCTATCTGTACAGTATATTAACCAATACAAATACAATGCAGTTTGGGGATACAATGCCAGGGTTTGCAAGAATAATCACTGAGCAGATAAAAGATGGGAATATTTTATTAAGGTTAGATGAAAGATTGGCTTTGCCCGTGGATCAAGCAATATCATATTCAACTTTGAATTTTGAAAAGTATAGAGGACCACAGTTCCATTTTAAAGATTCTATATTAAAAAATCCCAAAACTATAACCATTCATATAAATGAAACCACGTCAGATAAACTTTTATTAGTGGTAAAGAAGAAAGTCGATAATAACAGCAAGAAGGACTTTTGGCATATTGAATTGGAGACACTTCCATACAGAGATGAAGCGTCAAAGGGAAAGTATTGCATAACTACTTTTTTACATGGTATGTATTATCCAGAGGATGATTGCTTTACACATATTGATTGTACAAATAATCAATATGAGATGTCGGAATATATAAAGAAATATTCAGAATGTGAACCAGATACACCTGTCGATTTACATACTAAGAGTAGCGAACTTCATTATAAGATATGGTGTATAGAAAACGGAAGATACACAAGAGAAGTATGGTACAATTTAATGACCGTAACTTTGAATGAAAAATATAGAACTTTGTTGGATGAGATATTGGCATAAAGTATGAAAATAGTTGTGAGCGGATGTGTGAGACATAGAGGAAGATGTGTGAGGAGAACAGATTATGTCAGAAAAACGTATAGTATACAAGGTTCCTGCGGAGATAAAAAACGTAAGCGCTTAGATTTCCGGTATGATAGAAAAAATCCCCGACTACTTTTCAGCAGCCGTATAAGGTTGAGAAAATATCTATGATTTTCAGTGAGAACTTGAAAACCTGATAAAAAACATATACAATCCCATCTTCGGCAGTTGAAGAGTAAAAAAACGGTTGCAAAGCCGGTGCGGGATTTTGATATCGAGTACCGGCTTTATTGAGGCAGCGGAAAATCCGTTGCCTCCTTTTGATATAACGATAATTAATTAATCCAGTTCAGCCCCCAACTCATACATCCAATACTCCGCTGCCTCATACTCCCTGGGTTCTGAGAGTACCGGTACGGTAAAGAGTTCAATCAGAACACCGAGTGTTGATGCGAAGAGTTTCATAAGATCCTGAGGTTCAAATACAACATAAAATTCTTCTTGTGTCATGTGATAGTTCCTCCTTTGTTTTGTGATAGTTATCGCTCAAAATCTTATGTAATTATTCAGTAACACGCTTCGCGCGGTATGTCTCGGTTTTTCTGTGACCTTCGACTCACCAAAAACACTTTGTGGGAGATATCAGTGAATAGTAGCCTTTATACAACAGTTGACAACAGTACTATACTGTTATATACTGTTTACAACAGGAGGGAATATATGAAGATTATAATCAATAACACATCGATGGTACCAATTTATGAACAGATCATGGAGCAGATCAAGGCGCAGATTATCTCCGGACAATTAAAGAAAATGATATATTGCCATCTGTGAGAACGATGGCAAAGGAGCTGAAGATCAGTGCACTTACTGTGAAGAAAGCATATGACAATCTGGAAGCAGAGGGTATGACTGTCACAGTTCATGGAAAAGGGACGTATGTAGCGGCTTCGAACACACAGCTGATGGAAGAAGAGCGCAGGAAAGAAGTTGAGGCGGATCTGGAAGCGGCGATTCAGAAGGGAAGGCGCTGCGGAATGAAAGGGGAAGAGATCCGTTCATTGTTTGAACTCATCATGGAGGATGAATAAGTATGTTAGAAATCAAAGGAGTAAAGAAAAGCTACGGAGAATTTCAGTTAGACTGTTCGTTAAATGTAGAAAAAGGAAGAATTACCGGTCTGGTTGGAGAGAACGGGGCCGGCAAAAGTACTCTGTTTAAGGCGGTGCTCGGACTCATTTCATATGATGCCGGCGAGATAAAGATTCTGGGAAAAACACAGGAAGAGTTAAGTGAAAAAGAGAAAGAGGAGCTGGGTGTCGTCCTGGCAGAAGCCGGATTCACCGGATATTTGAAAGGAAAAGATGTTGAAGCAGTCCTTGCCAGATTGTATCCAAAGTTTGAAACAGAAAAATTTCATCAGATGTGTGAAGAATATCAGATTCCGTTGGATAAATTTATAAAAGAGTACTCAACAGGAATGAAGGCAAAGCTGAATCTGATCATTGCATTGACACATCAGGCAGAATTCCTGATGCTGGACGAGCCGACAGCAGGGCTTGATGTCGGAGCGAGGGAAGGGATGCTGGATATTTTAAGAGAGTATATGGAAGAGAAGCCGGAGAGAAGTATCCTGATCAGCTCACATATTTCTTCGGATCTGGAACATTTCTGTGATGATATTTATGTGATCCACAAAGGAAAGATGGTGCTCCACGAAGAGATGGATACGATTCTGGAAAAATATGCAGTGTTGAAAGTCAGTGAGGAACAGTATCAGGCAATGGATAAAAGGTATCTTTTAAAAGAGAGAAAAGAGTTTTTTGGAATCACCTGTCTTACGAACGAGAAGCAGTATTATATAGAAAATTATCCGGAAATCGTAGTGGAGAGCGGATCACTCGATCAGGTGATTCTTATGTTAACAGGAGGCGAGAGATGATGAAAGGAATCAGAGGGCTTTTGGAAAAGGATTTTCGGTTGTTTCTTCGGCAAGGTAGCAATCTTTTTCTGGTATTAGCAGTTGTAGCAATATTTTTTATACTCACGGGAAAAATGGGAGCTGACTTCATTGCAGTGTATATTCCATCTGTTATGGCAGTATATTCAGGTAATACGATCAGTTACGATGAAAATGGTCATGGATACACATATTGTTTCTTTACCCGTAATAAAAAATATATGTCAGAGAAAAATATATTTTATCTTTTATTATGACAGTATGTGGATGGTGTATGGGGGCAATCTGTGCAGGAATAGCCACGCTTATAAATCCTGAAGAAGTGTTAAATTTGGAAATGCTGGCAATGGAGCTGATCACATTCTTTGTGGTTCAGGCAGTTGCGGGAATTATGATTGCGATCCGACTAAGGTTTGAAGGAGAGAAGGGACGAATCGTGCTGCCGATCGCAATTTTAATTATTTTGGCAATTTGTTATACAATTGGTTCTTTTCTGAAAACTAACCTGGGATTAAAAGAAAGCATTCTGAATGTGATAAGAGAAGCAGGGGATCTTGAAATTGCGATTGCACTTATTGTGTTAAGTCTGCTTGTGTGGTATGCTTCGTATAGGTATAGTATGAGAGTGATGAGAAAGAAAGAGTTTTGAGATAGGAATTGGCAAAAACGAAAAAAACATTGACCATAAATACCAATGGAAGGTGTCCTTTATGAAGGAAAAAGATACTTTGTAACAGATGGAATCTTTGAAAATGAGTATCCGGAGCAGTTTTGCCAAATGACATGGCAAGTTATATGAAATCGTGTTACAATGGCTTTTGTCAAGCTACCTGAGACTATGGAAAATAATGAGAAAATGAGAGAAAAACAGGTAGCATAGAATCTGCGGACATTAAATAAAAAACAAAGGAAAGTGGGGGGATTTTTTGAATGCAGAGAGCAAAACACGAATGACGGAAGGAAGCATCTCCAGGAAAATCATATTTTTTGCGATTCCGCTGTTTATCGGAAATCTGTTTCAACAGTTGTATAATACGGCAGACTCTCTGATCGTTGGCAATTTTCTCGGCAGTAATGCCCTGGCGGCGGTCAGTTCCTCGGGAAACCTGATCTTTCTGATGGTCGGGTTCATCAACGGAATCGCGCTTGGTGCAGGCGTTGTTATCGCGAGGTATTATGGGGCGAAAAATAAGGAATATTTACAGAAAGCGATCCACACGACAGTAGCGTTTGGGCTGGCGGCAGGTCTTGCTTTGACGGCGATCGGGATGTTTCTGGCGCCGAAGATTCTGGTGCTGATGGGAACACCGTCGGAGGTGCTTCCACAGTCGATTGAGTATTTCCGTATTTATTTTGCGGGTTCCCTTGGATTTGTCATGTACAATATTTTTGTCGGCATCTTACAGTCGGTCGGTGACAGCCGGCATCCGCTGATCTATCTGATCGTGTCCTCGTGTATCAATGTGGTGCTGGATATTTTCTTTATCGCAGGCCTCGGCATGGGAGTCGGGGCAGCGGCGCTGGCAACGGCGATTTCCCAGTTTGCCAGTGCGATTTTCTGTATGATTCACTTGATGCGGACAAAAGAAGAATATCGGTTACAGATCAGCAAGATCGGTTTTGACGGGCTCATGATGAAACAGATCATTCAGAATGGTGTGCCGTCCGGTTTTCAGAACTCCGTGATTTCTATCGCCAATGTTTTCGTACAGACCAATATCAATGCTTTTGGAAAAATGGCGATGGCAGGCTGCGGTTCTTATTCAAAGATTGAGGGCTTTGCATTTTTGCCGGTTACATGCTTTACGATGGCGCTGACAACCTTTGTCAGTCAGAATCTTGGTGCGAAGCAGTACGACCGTGCGAAAAAAGGTGCGCGGTTTGGCATCCTGTGTTCCATAGTGATCGCGGAACTGATCGGTGTTCTGATCTATGTGGCGGCTCCGACGCTGATCGCTGCATTTAACGGAGATCCGGAGGTGGTACATTATGGAGTGATGCAGGCGCGGACGATTGCGCTGTTCTATTTTCTGCTGGCGTTTTCTCACTGTATTGCAGCAGTCCTTCGTGGCTCCGGTCATGCAGCAGTTCCGATGATCGTCATGCTCTGCGTCTGGTGTATGTTCCGTGTCAGCTATATTACTGTTGCTGTGCATTACATTCCGGATATCCGTGTGATCTTCTGGGCATACCCGCTGACCTGGAGCATCAGCTCAGTGATTTTCCTGTATCTGTTTTTACGTGGAAAATGGGTATATGGATTCGAGAAAAAAAGATAAAACAGATAGTTTTACCACAGGTACTATAATTTTCAGAATTGAGGAAGAATGTTCGTATGCTAAATAAAAAAGAATTCTTAAAATACGCATCAAGATTAGCCTTTCCGATTATGATCCAGAATCTGATCGGAACACTGGTAAATATGGCAGATACAGTGATGCTTGGATATGTGAGTCAGACGGCTATGTCGGCATCCTCCCTTGCCAATCAGTTTACATTTATTCTTTTCTGTTTATATTACGGTATGGCAGCGGGAACATCGGTTTTATGTGCCCAGTACTGGGGAAAAGGTGATAAAAAGACAGTAGAAAAGATACTTGGTCTGGCGGAACGAATCTCACTGATTGTTTCTGCTGTATTCTTTGCCGTCTCCTTTGCCATGCCGACTACTATTATGAAGATTTTTACCAACAGTCCGGAGACGATTGCTTCCGGTGGTGAATATCTGAGGGTGATTTCCTTCTCGTTTGTATTTATGGGATTCTCTCAGGTTTTTATGAGTGCCCTTCGAAGCATCGGGAAGATCATGCTGCCTTCTGTTACGTATGTAGTTTCTCTTTGCGTCAATGTAATCTGTAATGCCACTTTTATCTTTGGTTTGTTTGGACTTCCGAAGCTGGGTGTTACCGGAGTTGCTCTTGGTACGGTGATTGCCAGAATCGTAGAGGTAGTGATCTGTCTCGTTTACTCGTTACATAGTTCCGATGTCAGTATTCCGGATAAAATCTTCTTGTCCAAAGCTAGGTGTTCTGTCCTAGGATTTTATGTAGATCGCAACGCCGGTCTGTGATCAATGATGTTGTCTGGAGTCCTGGCCACTTCAGCATTTGCAGCGATCCTTGGTCATATCGGCGATGATATGGTTGCGGCAAATGCAGTTGCTGTCATGGTGGTAAATATTGGTGCCATCGCCTGTCGTGGCTTCTCCAATGCAACTACGATCATTGTCAGTCAGGAGCTGGGCAAAAACGGTGTTGACACAGCCAGAGAATACGGAAAACGCATGCTCAGGATCACAATTGTTGTCAGCCTGATCGGATGTGGTGTTATTCTGGCGATTCGACCAGTGATACTGAATTTCTATCGTGACAAACTGACAGAGACCGCCATCTATTATCTTGGTGTCTTTATCATTATGACAACCTGGCGTCTTATGGGGGAAAGCATCAATACCTGCCTGATATGCGGCTGCTTCAGAGGTGGCGGTGATACCAGATTTGGAATGATCACGGATACGATATTTATGTGGCTTGTTGCAGTTCCCCTTACTTACCTGGCAGCATATGTATTCAAGCTGCCGCCGATCTGGGTATACTTTGTAATGACCCTGGATGAATTCGAGAAAATGCCGGTGGTATTCGTTCATTATATCAGAGGAAAATGGCTTACGAATATTACCAGAGATTTCGAGTGATCAGGGAACGGAATCATTATATAAAAGGAACAGTACAATGAAAACGGGCTGAATGGCATCTTCTGCTATTCAGCCCGTTGCTTATGTATCGTTTTAAAAAATTTTGTGGAACCAGGGGCATGTTTCAGGAAAGGATGTTATCCATGAGCTGCGATTTATTCGATTCTTTCCTCGTCTGCCCCCGTTGGCTTCTTAAAGTGGCCGACAATTATTTGTACAAGAACCCTGCCTCCGATAAATGTAAGAAGAAGGCCTGCCGGAATTCCTATACAGGCCAGAAGGAACGTTAAAGGGTCGTCGTCACCTTTCATTTTGTATTTGCCTCTTGGTGTCAGATAAACTTCGACATTTTTTTCTTCGCCTATGCTGACTTCCCGGTAGTAGGTACGTTTCCCTGTATATTTTATTCCATCCACTTCATACGAAAGCTTCGTCACATACTCGTCGTAATCGTCATATTCGTCGTCCGAACTCTTTATGTCATAATCGATAACACGGGCTGTGACCGTTCGAACATCCGCTGATTTCTTATATTCTATGCTGGATACAATTCTGTTAACACTCCATAAAAACAACCCTACAACTGCAAACAGGAATAAAAGACCTATTAGTACCTCACCTATAAAGTGTCCTGTTTTCCTCGATTTGTTTTTCATACACAATCCCCCTCTCAGCTTACATAATCCTGTAGTACACCGTTATCTATGATTATATTACCGGAAAAACAGAAAAGCTGCACTATCACTTGTGTCAGGATAATTTTTCCGCGCCATCTGAAAATTTATAGAGTCCTATTTATGAAATAACTAAAAATTTCAATAACTTATCAAAAAAAATTCTATTTTTTTTCAAGACTCTTGTGATTATAATGAATTCATCAGCCGGGAACGAAGCAAATCCGGCAAAATCACCAAACAGGAAAACGGGAGGAACAAAAATGAAAAGAAAAGCATTAGCAGCAATTATGGCGGCAGCTATGGCATTATCCATGGTTGGCTGTGGCGGATCCACATCAGAGTCCACAGACTCTACAAAAACAACAGAAAAAACAGAAGCAACAGAAGCAACAGATTCTGCTGCTTCAGCAGACGGAACTGTAGAAAACAAAGATAAACCTCTGTGCTGGTTCAACCGTCAGCCATCCAGCAGTGCTACCGGCGAACTGGACAAAGATGCTCTGAACTTCAACGGAAATACTTATTATGTAGGTTTCGATGCAAACCAGGGTGCTGAGCTGC
>ENA-OQKR01000411-OQKR01000411.1-human-gut-metagenome-genome-assembly--contig:-NODE-411-length-18074-cov-4.953196_pt1 | contig 18074 bp, 18 predicted proteins | sample MGYA00242803_ERZ504806 | MGnify/ENA primary metagenome ERZ504806 (study PRJEB26092, sample SAMD00036399) | human gut metagenome | host: Homo sapiens | study: EMG produced TPA metagenomics assembly of...
GGTCGATGAACAGAGGGATAACGGAACCACGGCTGCACATAACGTTGCCGTAACGAGTGCAGCAGATGGTAGTGCCACCACGCTCAGCAGCTACACGGGCATTGGCGTAGATGACGTGCTCCATCATGGCCTTGGAGATACCCATGGCATTGATGGGGTAAGCTGCCTTATCGGTGGACAGACAGACAACACGCTTGACACCGGCATCAATAGCAGCATGAAGGACATTGTCAGTACCGATGATATTGGTCTGGACGGCCTGCATGGGGAAGAACTCGCAGGAAGGAACCTGTTTCAAAGCGGCAGCGTGGAAGATGTAGTCAACACCGGGCATTGCGTCACGGATGGACTGCGGGTTGCGGACATCGCCGATGTAGAACTTCACCTTCTTTGCAGTGTCAGGGTGCTTGGCCTGAAGCTCATGACGCATATCGTCCTGCTTCTTTTCGTCCCGGGAGAAGATGCGGATTTCCTTCAAATCGGAATCTAGGAAGTGCTTCAGAACGGTAGAACCAAAAGAACCAGTACCACCAGTGATCATAAGGGTTGCGTTATCAAATGCAGACATTTTAAATTTCCTCCATATTCCTAATTTTCCAATATCTATGTACTCATCCCGAAAGACGGTATCGCGATCTTTTACTCCCCACGCCCCAGCAAGCACACCTTGAAGGTCTTAAAGATAATCTTCCAATCCACCCAGAAGCTGCGCTCCTTGACGTACTTCACGTCCAGATCCATCCACTCCTCAAAAGAGAGGTCATTGCGATGCGGGGCGATCTGCCAATAGCAGCTCAGGCCGGGGGTCACATACAGGCGCTGTTTTTCGTAGTCACCGTACTGTTCCACCTCGCGGGGAAGTGCCGGGCGGGGACCAACGATGCTCATATCACCCTTCAGGATGTTCCACAACTGGGGCAGCTCATCAATGCTGGTCTTGCGGATAAACTTGCCCACACGGGTAATGCGGGGGTCGTCCTTGATCTTGAACACAGGACCATCCATCTCGTTCTGATCCAGCAGGTCGTCCAGTTTTGCCTCTGCATTGGGGCACATGGAGCGGAACTTATAGAACTTGAAGGGTTTTCCGTTACGTCCGATGCGCTCCTGACTAAAGACAGGACCCGCAGACGGATCGTCGACTACAATTGCGATGGCAGTAGCCAGCATGACAGGCGACAGCACCACCAGTGCCAGCGATGACAAGATCACGTCCTGCGTCCGACGCCCGATCCAGTACAGGCGATGGTCGCGCAGATTTTCCTTGCGGTCAACTTCGACTTCTTTATCGATTCCGACAGTATTCGTAGCCATTTTTTCTCCTCACATAAATCCTTATCTATGCACTTCTTATCGTCATTCGTTTTATCGCAATTTTCAGAAATAGTGCCCTATCAACACGGCATATTTGCGATATGCAGTTTGCGGATGTTGCTTGCGCATTAAAAACACAAACTGCTATAAAGTAATCCCTTTAACTCACACCGTTCCCGCAAGCACCTTCCTTTTAGATAACCGTTCCTCTTTTCCTAAAACCGGCAGACCGTTATTCCTGATCTCCGGGCAAGCAAAAGCCCTCGGACGACAGCTTCGCCCAAGGTCATTTCAAATGCAATGTGGCCGTAATGAAAACCAGAACGTCATGCTACAGCTCAAGCGTCGCATGTGTATTGCTTCCAGTATGCAATATTTCACATTTTTGTAGAACCTCAACAAGCCCACTTCATTTTCACCTTTGCGCATCACGCCAGCAAGGGAAACAGCAGTGGGCTTTTTATTTTGGTCTATCATTCGGGTTTCCTTATGATCTATCACATGATTGTTCGCAAACAGACATAAGCCCACTGGATTCACCTCCTTACCGCAATCAAGGCGTATCCTTCCATCACAAAACAGCGGATACCAGTTCTTCTACGTGGCCGTCTGAATTCTCTTATTATTTTATCATGGTTATATCTGGGAATCAATAGAAATCCGAGGAAATGTATCCATCCATGTTTTAGAAAAAAATGCGACTCAGCCAGAACTTTTTTGCACATTGCCCAGTTTCGCATGAAAGCTTCAGATGAAATCACTGCTAGACAAAATGTGTGGTCATATAGTTGTCCAAGGCGTTGGAGATTACAGTCTGGTTGGATAGCCGCTCTGATGTAATGACAGGCGTCAAATAGAGAATGCCCCCTCGCGCGGAAAAGCCGGTTTATGTCGTCACATTGATCAGGAGTTCTGACGAGGCATATCGCACAGTACCACATAATTTTTCCCCTCTCCCCTGCTGCTCCTATCTATATATAGGTACAATCAGCACCCGTCACTGCAGCTACCACCTGCTCTGAATCGGGCTATTTGTTCGCGCAAAAAAGCCCCTGCCGATCACGTTTCTGTGAAAGACAGAGGCCGATTTTACAGCAATGAATCCGTCATCGTCTGATAAACGCTGTCCGCATTTTGCTCTACGCTCTCATTTATAATCTGCACCAGCATCTCCGAAAGCGCATTTCGTTCGCCCGGAGCTGTGTTCAGCACGATATCCTGCAGAATGTCCCGCAAGATTTTTTCCCGGTCTGGGGAGATAAGACAACTCCGCTGTTCTAAGGAAAGGGAGCCCGCCTCTGGATTTTTAACCACCCCGCCCCCTGTTGCGCCGGTTCTTGCGTAGAGGGTCTGCAAAACATACCCCTGCACACTCATGTTTTCGGCTGCAGCAGACTGGCGGATTATTGCGCCCATCTCCTTGGAGGGTCGAATCATGATATTATCCTGTCGTTTGTTATATTCTACGCTCGCTCGATTATGTGCTTCTTTTGTCGCCATATATACACCTATTATAGTATAATCGGTTAACTGACATTATGCATATTTTTCCGTGATATATGTCGGTTAACGTTGGTCACTTTGCGAATAGACACACTGTCGGTTAATTGATATACTCATGCCATCGGGAACACCGGTTCTCACATCCGACCATTCACCCAACAATTTGAAGAGAGGCACACACATGAGTATCAACGTTTTACTGACCCTTGTCGAGCAGTACAAGGAGGCCGCCCAACTGATCGAAGCCGCACAGGCTGAACAGGAACAGCTGAAGATCCAGATCCGCGAGGCACTGGCTGAGCGCTCCACCAACTATCTGGAAGTAGGCTGCCACAAAGTCCGCCTGTCCGATTTCTCCAGCACCCGACTGGACAGCAAAGCCATCAAGGCGGTAGCGCCCGACCTGTACGACCAGTACAGCAAAACGGTCACCGGCACCCGCCTGAGCATCACCTGACATCACCCGAAAAAAGCCCCATACAGCGCCTACCGACCAAAGTTTGCGTTGTATAGAGCCCTAAGCCACCCGCCGGGGCGGGCTACACCAATATTATACCTGTCCCGGCCTTTTTTATCAAGAGAAAGGTTCGAAAAATCATGAAACAGACTGTCAAAACCTCCCGCGCTGCTGGTCAGCTGGAAAAGATGTTCCGCGAGCTCAACAAGCACTACTTTGCAGGCAAGCTGCCCGAGCCCATCATCAGCCTGAAAAAGACCCCGTCCGCATACGGTCATATCACCTGTTCCAAAGTTTGGCAGGCAGGCGGCGAGAACAAGTACGAGATCAATATTTCATCGGCTACTCTTGACCGCCCCATCGAGGAGACCGCTTCCACCCTGCTGCATGAGATGGTGCATGAGTACTGCATGGAGACCGGTATCAAGGATACCAGCAACAACGGGGTCTATCACAACCGGCGCTTTAAAGAGCAGGCCGAGGCACACGGGCTGACTGTCGACCACCACGAGAAATACGGCTGGACCATCACGAGCCCGTCCGAGGAGCTGTTGGACTTCATCATCTTTCAGGGCTGGCAGGACATCCAGATGGGTGAGCGGCTGGCGTGGTCGGATATGGCAGGCACCGGAGCAGGCAGCAAGGCACCCGGCAGCAGTCAGACCGGCGCACCCAAGCCTCCCAAGGCAAAGAGCAGCACCCGGCGGTGGGTATGTCCCAAGTGCGGTACCATCATCCGGAGCACCAAGGAAGTGCGGGTCATCTGTGCGGACTGCATGGAGCTATTCGTGAAGGCTGACTAATCATAGCAGGACAGAGAGCGAGGGCACGAGTGAGAGTAGTGCTATTATATAAAATCACAGGAGACATTCCATGGATACTTATAAAATCGCTGTTGACACCTTTCTTGCCGAGACATCCGAGTGCAAAGCCAGTGGGTGCGCCGTTTTTTCCGGGGCAGACATCGCGTTCCAAGACATCCAGCTGCACACGCACCGGAACAAGTCAGAGCTGCATTTCATGGCCGGACACACCATGCTTTCCATCCCCCTTGCCAGCATCCTGAGCATTGAAAAAAGCTGGTATTGCGGGATATCCAGACCACCGAGTATGAGATCATCACCAAAGAGAGCGGCACCATTACCCTTGACGTTGTTTAAAAATGCATCCGTAAAGACAGAGATCCGCCGGACTGTGAGAGGACGCCCATTATTTAAAGGAGAGCAGCTATGACCATTATATCAGAACGTTTGCAGCATCTGCGCCTAACGCACGGCTATACCCAGACCGACCTTGCCCGAACTATGGGTGTGACCCGCCGGGCAGTCTACGCATGGGAGCACGACAAATGTCCCGAGATCCCTCATCTGATCCAGCTTGCCCAATTCTATCAGGTGTCGACCGATTATCTGTTGGGGCTGACGGAGTGAGGTGTGCCCCGCCACCGGAGGCCTTACCGGATACTTTTTGCCTGCTATAGTGCGGTCAACCATCAGTCCGCGCGACGGCAGCCACAACGCTCCATATTTTTAACAGCACACTTGTAAGTCCATCTTATCGGATGCATAGTTTGATAGACTTCAGGTACAGCAAAAGCAAACACACTTCAAAATACAGGAGGAAACTATTATGGCAGGCGCTTTTTCGTTATTTTTAGGGTTGTTCGGTCTTGGTGCGGCTGGTGCAGTCAGCGCGGGACAGAACGCAAAAATCAAGAAGGCAGATTATCAGTATGGCGAAGAGCATGGCCTTCATGGCACCTCTGAGGTTCTGCAAATGCGGGAGCGGGTGCGTAAAGAATGGTGGAGTATCTGCGGCAAGACCTACAACGCATGTGAACGGCCTGCATCGAGTTACGGCGACCTCAGCAGAACCCCGTGGTGCTATCTGAAAAAGCGCTGGTTCATTGATCATCTGAACAAAAAGGGCATCCCTTATGATGATCTGGTCGTGGATGATGTTACCGGCGTTACCTTCTATGAGAGTCAGAAAAGAACGTCCCAAGCATATATGAGAAAGCTGCGGTAATAGACATCGCGCCCATCGTCACCACTTCTATCAGCAGCAGGAGGTAAGCTTATGGCTGAAAATAAAATCTTGGTACAAATTATCGATCATGAGAACGGAAATTCCGTGCTGGGACAAGATCACTTTGAATCAAGAGAAAAAGCAGAAGAATTCAAGCGGATCTCAGACCGCGCATATGGCAAACTTCTTGGTGAAGGTCAAACCAGAATTACCACTGAGATCATTGAACGCTAACACCAACCATCATTTCCTATAGCAGCAACAGGGCTCTGCCGCTCAGACACGAGTAGCAGGGCTCCTTCTATTTTATACAGTATTCAGTCAGAAAGTGAACTTAAAGAGCCGCGTTTAATATCAGACAGCACACATCCCGGCGGATTTTCGATTTGATTATGAGTCTCCCCGAAATTGTGGGGGAACAGTTTCATTCGACCACTTTTGGTCAAACGTTATTGGTTTTATAGAACATGGAGGACCGCTCATTTTTGAGCATACTCACTTGTGCGCACGGAGAACATTTTTGAGCACCGTCTACATCTCCCCAAAATTGGGGACACCTTTCTTGATGGGGTCAGTCTAAGTGACCTCACTCCAATTTAGGCCGTTGCAGGTGCGTACTGTTTGGTACAGGGTCGTGTATGGCGATTCTATCGGCGGAATAAAGAGCGTCTCGACCCACTTTCAGGGTTAATCAATTTGATTACCCCTGGTGGAAAACAGCAAACCTACGTATACAATATGCGTGGCGTCATGGAAATCTGCCGTCTGTCACAAGCGTAACAAAGACCGTCTTGATAAGCTTTCAAGGGGATTTCAAATTGAAACCCCTCCTTGAGTCATGTTTCAGGGTGGTCGTGGAATGCGACTCCCTTTTGACAGCTCAAAATTCAGTCATCAAACGGTGTCCACCACGCAGACGCCCTTATATTATACGATAGCACGATACATTCTGATTGAAATTCATTTTTTTATTGTGTCAACCCAGATAGGACAATAGCTTGTGATACCATCCGCCGGGCAGACGCTTACTAAAATATAAGCAATCGACGAATTGACGTATCTCCTATACATTTCCAGACAGCACTTATTTGCATCAATTATTTGAGGTATTTCACTATGATCGAATCAATGCCCTTTTTTGCTATGCGTCCTATTAGTGACGTATTAATAAAGAGGAAGGTATTCGCTGGCGCTCATACCATTTAGATCAACTCCAATCTTGAAAAAGCTCACAGGTTCGCTTAGTCAAGATTGGAGTTGGCGTGATCATGTTAACCGAGCGTTTCTGTCCCGTCCTCATGCTTCGGCCGTTCAAGAAGCACTCGGCTAACACAACCACGCAAAAAATCAAATAAAGAAAGTCGAATAAAGAGCGGCACCCGTGCGCATATTTTTCACTTTGTTATATAGTATAGTGAATTTCGTGCGCATTTTACTGCTTTGTGACCCACCAAACGTTCTTATTTCGCAGTTCTCCACTTGTTACACGTCTCTTCTGTAAATCATATCCATAGTGCTGTAGCCATTGACGTGCACAGGTATAGCTTGGCAACGATTTTTCAGCGTGTCCATCTGCCTTGTTGTAGATGTGCCCCAGCTCAAAGAAGATCTTCTGCCAGTCTTGATAGTAGCGTTCCTCATTCAGATGGGCATCCAGATATGCAAGCAGTGGCGGCGGTTCAAGGCGTTCTACTTTTGCAAGCAGGCTTTCATCGATCTTTTTCAGCAGCTCTGTCTGATACCCCTGTTCAAGCATTTGCAGCAGGAAAACACGTTCCACACGAGCCTGCAAGGTCGCACGTTTCCGCCAGCAGTATTCACCTTCCCGTGGATCCAGAACGACTGTATGGCTTTTTTTCAGTATTTCCACTGTTTCAGGCTGATGCAGGTATGTCTTCCATGCCTTCCTATCATCAAACCATTTCCGATATGCCTCGACCGGTTCCAGCTGATACTTCTCGACTTTTTTAAGTTCCCCTTCCAGACGTTCTTTGGGGTAATGCAGCAAATACACCGCGCAGGTATCCCCCTCATCCAAGGGACGTTTGCGGCCAAGGATCTGTGCATTAACGAGCGGATTCCACAGTTCACTGACAATATATTTCAGCGCACGGTCTTTCATATCCACACCATTATAGAGGGTCGTTGTGGTCAGTGTGACCTGATGCTGCAGAACATTGCCCATGAGCACATCATCCAGTTTGTCAAATTCCTCCGCTTCCTGACGGTATTTGGAGCACAGGCACGCCACATCCTCTATGCCTTCTGCCTTCAGAGTGTCCCGCAGTTTTCGCAACTTGGCGATGGTATTCACAAAAACGAGGATCTTTTCTCCCGGCTGTACCCGGCGGATGATATCCAACTCGTCATCGTCACGGTAGAAGAACTTCACGCTTGACACAAACCGATAATCCATCGGCAGACGATAGTGCTGTCCCTTCGGGATCATTTTCCGCAGTTCCCAATAGTCAAAGAAGGGGCGGGCGGTTGCGCTCATAAAGATGCAGGTCTTCGTTGTCCACAGCTCTTTAATAGCCTCATAGCTTGCATCCACATGATCGTTGAAGCTGGCATCTGTTACCATGTAGTGATACTCGTCTGACACGATATAATCAAACGATCTCAGATAAGTTTTAGCGGCATCTTCATTCCTTTGCAGGAAGGTTTCCAGCCACTGGTATGTTTCAACACGGATGGTGTGCTCATACTTGTTATCTATGGCGGGTTTGTTGACAATTCCTCCAAGCGCGGGATCATAGTCCTCGTAGGATACCTCTATACTCCCCAAACGGTTCACATCGCGCTCGATCTGGTTGCGCAGAGCTTCGCGATTGCACAGAATCAGAATACGCTTACGATGTTCATATGCCCACGGCAGCAATGTCTTCAGAATAAAATAGGTCTTGCCGGAGTTCGTGCCCGCATCAAGCACCACGATTCCATGCCAGTTCTTGTAATCCTCACCAACAAGATCTGTGATGTACTGTTTTGCAGGCTGTGGAGTTGCCCCGGCGGTTTCCGGTTCTTCCTCCGGCACAATGGGATCAAGCTGTTCGTCGGCCTCCTTTTTCTTTTTGCGAGAGGCCTTAATACAATCCAGAATCTCCTGCAATTTTTGCTGTCGTTCTTCTTCCGTCAACGAGGCAGGGTCAATGTGCTGCTCCTGCTCATACTCCCGTTGTGCCTCAGCCAGCTTCAGGTAGAAACCATCGAATGGCCAGCGCTTCTCTTCATCACTCATGTTGATCCGCGTCTCCTTTTTTGATTTCACTATACCATATCATCTCGTTTTGCTCAAGGGACATTGACCCATTTTTACTTTCCCTCCCCTTCCCCATCTTGATCTTATCTCCATGGCGATTTTGGCGGGTCAGCTGCTCTAGGGGGTTCAGGGCGTCATAGTTGGCTCTCAGGTCGTCCGCATACAGTGCCACATACCGCCGAGTCATGGTAAGGTCAGCGTGTCCCAGCAGCTTTTGCAGGCGGAACGGGTCGCCGCCAGCTTGGATATACAGTTTGGCGTAGGTGTGCCGGAACAGGTGCATAGAGGTCTTCTCCACGCCTCTGCTATGATTATAATTCCAAATCGCATTACCGAGCGAATTCAGGGTCATCTGGTTGCCATACTCCGAGACAAACAACGGGGCTGTAGGGTCGCTGGTACGATGCTCCAGATACTCCTCCATGATCTTGACCAGTGCCTTAGAGAGCGGCACGATCTGCTGATTACGCGCCTTCATGTGACGAAAAAACACTGTCCCGGCGAAAAGGTCCAAATCTCCGATCTGCAGGTTGAGCAGCGTGGACGCACGGCAGCCGGTACCAAGCAGGAAGTTGACAATGACCCAATTGCGGTATTCGGCAAAGGAGCAGGTCTTGCAGTCCGGTTCCTTCAATAGCTTCTGCAGCTCGTCGGTGGTGTAGGGTTCCTTGATCGGATCATCGGCACGCACCAGTCTGATCGGATACTTTTCCAGATAGCCTTTTTCCATGCACCAGTACAAGAACGCACGCACTATACGGAGATTCGTATTGATGGTCGTATCGTGGAGCTGTTGGTCCTTCATATAGAAGATATAATCCTCTACCGTTTCCTCTGTGATGGTATGAATGGGCTGCTCTGTATCCCCCAGAAACCGAAAGAAGCTTCTACCCTTTGCGGCGTAGAAATCGAGTGAGCCTTGGGAGAGGTTCTTGAGCCGGTTGTACTTTTGGAACCTTTCAAAGGCCTGTTGGATGGTGGGGTTTGCCTTGGCAGCGGGTCTTAAATCACGGTTACGCACGAGAGAGACTCCTCCTTTTTCGCGAAAAATCCCTCTCGCCCGCTCAACACTTCCAGAAAATGGAATAAAAAGAAAAAGCCCAGAATCATTCGAATCAACGAACAATTCTGAGCTTCTACATGCCGCCGACGGGGGTCGAACCCGTACTCTGTCTCCAGAAAGGGATTTTAAGTCCCTCGTGTCTGCCAATTTCACCACAGCGGCGCAACCCCGGCTTACAAAGTCCTGCTGCCCTCTGGCTTGAGAGGGAGCCGGGAATAACAGGTGTGAGGAAAAATTATTACAACCACACTGCTATTCGCAATCTGGTGGTATTAACATTTTTATTAAATCAGCGGCTTTTATGATACAATAGTTTCCCTGTTTTGTCAAGAAAAACCGCTTATTCGGTGCTGCTTACACCTTGCCTCCGTGCAGCTCGGCGTACATCCGGGAGCGGCACTCGGCCACTGCGGGGGTCATGTTGACGTAGTGCTTGTGAGGGCATTCCAGACGCAACTCGCTCTCCCAAGTCTCCTCGGTGAGCTGCTTTGCAATATAGGCCTTCTTTTCTGCAATAGAGGGCAGTTCAATGGCCAGCTCGCCGCCCAGAATATGCGGCACCAACAGCGGGCGCACAGCGGTGGGGATAAAGGTGATGGTGCGTTCGATGGCGTCCGAGTCCAGATTGACCATGGTGACCGGCTTACCGGCCTCGATGACCTCGCCGTCCATGGCAATCAGGTCGCACTGTGCCTGACCGTTTTCGTCGTACAGACGCCAAGGCATCTTTTTGCCCGGGATGATGGCCTTGCTGGCGGAGTCCGAGCACTTCATCTTGGGGGTATAGCTGCCGTCCGGCTTCTTCACTGCCACCAGCTTGTATACGCCGCCGAACACGGGGTCGGAGGCAGAAGTGATGAGGTTTTCGCCCACGCCGTAGGAGTCGAAGTGTGCGTGCTCGTACAGTTCCATGTTGGCGATTTTCTTCTCATCCAGACCGTTGGAGGCCACCAGCTTGATGTAGGGCTTGCCGGCGGCATCCAGAGCCTTACGCAGCCGCTTGGAGCCGCGGGCAAGGTCGCCGGAGTCGATGCGGGCGCTCTTGACACGGCGATTGGGGTCATTGGGGTATTTCTCAATGAGATAATCGTCCAGCTTGATCAGATTGGGCAGGCCGCTCTCCATAATATTATAGGTATCCAGCAGCAGACTGACCGAATCCGGGTAGGTATCGGCAAAGGCCTTGAAGGCATCGAACTCGGTGGGGAAAAACTCGATAAAGCTGTGTGCCACGGTGCCCACGGCCTTGACCTCTGCGCCGAACTTCATCTCGGCCAGACAGTTGGCCGTACCGATGCAACCGCCCAGCACTGCTGCGTAAGCGCCATCGTTACCGGCGCTCTCGCCCTGTGCGCGGCGGGTGCCGAACTCCATGACGTTGCGGGGGGTGTGGGTGTTCAGGCCGGTGACGCGGGTGGCCTTAGTGGCGATCAGGCTATGGAAGTTCATGGTCTGCAGCAGGTAGGTCTCGATCAGGATCGCGCCCACCAGATCGCACTCGATGCGCACCATCTGCACATGGGGGTAGCAGACCGTGCCCTCGGGCAGGGCGTACATATCACCCTTCCACTTGTAGGTGCGCAGATACTCGCAGAACTCCTCGCTCATGCCCTTGGTGCGCAGCCAGTGGATATCCTGCTCGTTGAAGTGATAGTCCAGCAAAAAGCGGGTCAGTTTGCGCTGGCCTGCGCTGATGGAATAGCCCTGATTATCCGGGTTTTTGCGGAAGAACATATCAAACACCAGCGTGGTATTCTTAAAGCCATGCAGGAACAGGCAGTTTGCCATGGTGAATTCATAAAAATCCACCACCATCGCGGGGTTATCGTAGTCCTCATCGGGGATATAAGGCTCAACCTTGATCTCGTTCATGAATGTTTTCCTCTCTATTTATACCCGGCGTCAGCTCTTCCCTACTGCGCGCCGCCTGCCGCTTGCCCGGCAGGGGGATCCTCCGCCCTGTCATGACAGAGCGTTTCTATCATGATAGCACGATTCCCCTGCCGGTGCAAGTATTTTCGCGCAAAAAGACCGCTGCACAAACGCTGTGCAGCGGTCTCTGCGCTTAAATCAATAGATTCTTTTCAGAACAGGCTTAGCCGTTCATGATGCTGGGGGTGGCGTTCTTCAGCACAACGTCGTGGCTGCCGCCCTCCACGATGGAGGTGGAAGAACAACGGTCAGCTTGGCCTTCTGCTGCAGCTCGGGGATGGACAGAGCGCCACAGTTGCACATGGTGCTCTTCACCTTGTACAGGGTGGTCTGCACGCCGTCTGCCAGAGGCCGGCGTAAGGCACATAGCTGTCCACGCCCTCCTCAAAGCTCAGTTTGGTGGAGCCGCCCAAGTCGTAGCGCTGCCAGTTGCGGGCACGGTTGGAGCCTTCGCCCCAGTACTCCTTCATATACTGGCCGTTGATGCGCACCTTGTTCGTGGGGCTCTCGTCAAAGCGGGCAAAGTAGCGGCCCAGCATCACGAAGTCTGCGCCCATAGCCAGCGCGAGGGTGATGTGGTAGTCGTGGACGATGCCGCCGTCGGAGCAGATGGGCACATAGATGCCGGTCTCCTTGTAGTACTCGTCACGAGCCTTGGCAACCTCGATGACAGCGGTAGCCTGACCACGGCCGATGCCCTTGGTCTCGCGGGTGATGCAGATGGAGCCGCCGCCGATGCCGATCTTCACGAAGTCTGCGCCAGCCTCAGCGAGGAAGCGGAAGCCCTCGGCGTCCACCACGTTGCCGGCACCCACCTTGACGGTGTCGCCGTAGTGCTCGCGGATCCAGCCGATGGTGCGGCTCTGCCACTCGGAGTAGCCCTCGGAGGAGTCGATGCACAGCACATCCACACCGGCCTCTACCAGTGCGGGCACGCGCTGGGCGTAGTCGCGGGTGTTGATGCCGGCGCCTACAACGTAGCTCTTGTTCTTATCCAGCAGCTCGTTGACGTTTGCCTTGTGGGAATCGTAGTCCTTGCGGAATACCATATACACCAGATTGCCCTCGGCATCCACCAGCGGCAGGGTGTTGATCTTGTTGTCCCAGATGATGTTGTTGCAGTCGTGCAGGGAGGTGTTGGCCGGAGCGGTGACCAGCTTTTCAACGGGGGTCATAAAGGTGGTAACGCAGGCATCGTCCGGGGTGTGGTTGACGCGGTAATCGCGGGAAGCCACGATGCCCAGCAGCTTGCCGTTAGGAGTGCCGTCGGCAGTGATGGCGATGGTGGAGTGGCCGGTGCGTGCCTTCAGCTCCAGCACATCATGCAGGGTGGCAGTGGGAGCCAGATTGGAATCGGACACCACATAACCGGCCTTGAAGCTCTTGACGCGGCGCACCATGGCAGCCTCGTTCTCGATGCTCTGAGAGCCATAGATAAAGGAAACGCCGCCCTGACGAGCCAGTGCAATGGCCAGCTTATCGCCGGAGACCGACTGCATGATGGCGCTGATCATGGGGATATTCATCTGCAGCGGGCACTCCTCCTGTCCCTTGCGGTACTTGACCAGCGGGGTCTTCAGGCTGACCGCCGTGGGCACATTCTCCGCAGAGGAATAGCCGGGGACCAGCAGGTACTCGCCAAAGGTGCGGGAGGGTTCTTCGTAGAAATAAGCCATAATCAAACTCCTTTTCTCTTAGGGTGTATCTGAAAAGTCGAAAATTTAGTCTATTTCTACAAGCACAGCTGGATTTTGCGTTAAACAGCCTTGAAATCCACAAAGGATTCCTGCGGCTATTTGCCTTAAATCCTGCTTGTGCTTGCGAAATATTCGTCATTTTCTTTGTTTTCAGATACACCTTAACGCATCCGATACAAATCAGCATCAAAATCATTCATGTTTGCTGCTTATAAATTGATTGTATATACTTTACCACAAAGCCCGCAAGAATACAAACCCCTGCCGCGCCAAACTTTATAATTGTCCTTTGCGGAAAAACAGACAAATTGCCAAGCGTTTTCGGGCATTGGTCATACTTTGATTTTTGAAGTATCACTTTTGCAAGCCAAATCAGGCTTACGGAGTCAAAGCCACCGGCTGAGCCGGTGGCTTGAGTAAGCCCTAGAAGGGCATAATACTAGCAAAGCCCCTTAAGGGGCCACGAGCAAGCATCTTTCATCTGCATTACCTGCCCTACCGCTCTAACGAGCTATGTTGCAAAGTGCATCTTCTAAGATGACAATTTCTTTGTCATCTCGCTACGCTCGAATCTTATAGCTAAAGCATTTTCTACTCCACCAGCGGAGCTGGTGGTTGTCGCTCGCTCAAGCTACCCAATGCAAAAAAGCTCGTCCGAAACATCGGACGAGCCCTTTTGCACACGAAGCGGGACACTGCCTGTGCGGCGCATGGATCATAGCTGTGAAGGAGAACAGCCGGAGGAGGAGGACCCGCGCCCAGTATCCCAAAAAACAAGAAGAAAAAGATTTCACACACAGCCTTGGGGCCTTGCCCTTGCTGTAACCATATTGTAACTCTTTTGAAACCATTTTGCAATAGGGTTTTGTAATTTATTTGTAATTTATTTTGTTAACTTTTTATGTCCTGCCTCGCCGGGCTGCCGCAAACATTATTTCCCTTTTTGTACCCGGTATGGTATACTGGCTATGAATATGCTGCCACAGGCAGAAAAAAGGAGTTTAGGATACGGTATGAAAACAAAATTGGGTATTGTGGGCTGCGGTTTTCTGGGCAACATCGTGGCTGACGCGTGGAAGAAGGGTCTGCTGCCGGACTACGAGCTGGTGGGCGTGACCAGCCGCACCCGCGCCTCGGCTGAAAAGACCGCCGCCAATGTCGGCTGCGCCGTCTGTGAGGACGTGGACGCGCTGCTGGCACTTGAGCCGGAGTACATCGTAGAGGCGGCCTCGGTGGAGTCGGTGCGCGCTATGGCCATCCCGGTGCTGAAGCGGGGCGTCAATCTGGTCATTCTGTCCATCGGTGCCTTTGCGGATCTGGATTTCTACGCACAGGTCAAGGCAGCTGCCGTGGAGGGCGGTGCCAAGGTGCATTTGGCCAGCGGCGCTATCGGCGGCTTTGATGTGCTGCAAACTGTCACCCTGATGGCACAGGCGCAGGGTCTGCCGGAGACCGCCGGCATCGAGACCCATACCGGTGCAAAGGGCTTCCGCAACACCCCGGTGTGGGCAGAGCATCTGCTGACCGACACCGAAAAGACCACCGTGTTCACCGGCAACGCCAAGCAGGCCATTGCTACCTTCCCCCGCCGGGTGAACGTGGCAGTGGCTACCTCTCTGGCCACCACCGGCCCCGAGAGCACCGGTGTGACCATGCACTCCGTGCCCGGCTGGGTGGGCGACGACCACTGCATCACCGCTGAGATCGAGGGCGTGAAGGCTGTGGTGGATATCTGCTCCTCCACCAGCGCCATTGCGGGCTGGAGCGCCGTCTCCCTGCTGCGCAATCTGGCCTCGCCCGTCTGCTTCTACTAATATAAGGAGGAGTCCGTCATGTTTGAAAAGCTTGTTGCCATTGAGCCTGTCAGCCTGATCCCCTCTGCCGAGGAGGAGCTGCACCGCTACGCCAAAGAGGTGGCGCTGTACCGGGACGTGCCTGCCAGCGACGACGAGATGGTGCGCCGCATCGGGGACGCCGACGCCGTGCTGCTGAGCTACACCTCCCGCATGGGCAAGGAGGTCATTGCGCAGTGCCCCAACATCCGCTATATCGGGATGTGCTGCAGCCTGTACTCTGAGGAGAGCGCCAACGTGGATATCGCCTACGCACGCACCCGGGGCATCCAGGTGCTGGGTATCCGGGATTACGGCGACCGCGGCGTTGTGGAGTATGTTCTGCACGAGCTGACCGGCCTGCTGCACGGCTTTGGGATGCCCATGCTGCGGGACGAGCCGGTGGAGATCACCGGCCTGAAGGTGGGCATCGTGGGGCTGGGTGTTTCCGGCCGGATGATCGCCGATGCGCTGCAATTTATGGGTGCAGAGATCAGCTACTTTGCCCGCAGCGCAAAGCCGGACGCCGAGGCTGCCGGTATGACCTTTAAGTCCCTGCCCCAGCTGCTGACTGAGAGCGAGGTGGTGTTCACCTGCCTGAACAAGAACGTGCTGCTGCTAGGCGAAAACGAGTTTACCCAGCTGGGTGCAGGCAAGGTGCTGTTCAACACTTCCATCGGCCCCGGCTTTGACTCCGCTGCGCTGGAAAAGTGGCTCGATCTGCCCGGCACCCATTTCTTCTGCGACACCCGCGCCGCCGCAGGTCCCGTGGCCGAGGACTTCTTTGCCCGGGAAAACGTGCGCTGCGCCAATGTATCCGCAGGCCGCACCAAGCAGGCTTTTGTGCTGCTGAGCAAAAAGGTGCTGGACAACATCCGCACCGCACTGGGCGAATAAGCGGTGCATTTTGCGCGGCCTGTTTTTCTTGCATCTTTTCTCCGATTGTGGTATGCTTTCTAGTATAAAAAGGGAGCCCGTGCAAGCGGGCTGAGAGTGGGCTGCATTGCCCTGACCTGTGACCTGATTTAGATCATGCCAACGTAGGGAGATAGCGCTTTTATCTGCGGATATGTCTTTGCGGGCATATCCGCATCTTTGCTGCAAAGGAGCATTTTACCCATGAAAACTGCATTGACCATTGCCGGCAGTGATTCCAGCGGCGGCGCCGGAATTCAGGCCGATATCAAGACTATGACCGCCAACGGCGTGTTTGCCATGAGCGCCATTACCGCCCTGACGGCACAGAACACCACCGGCGTGACCGCCATTTTTGACACCACGCCGCAGTTTCTGGCACAGCAGCTCGATGCCGTGTTCACCGACATTTACCCGGATGCGGTGAAGATCGGCATGGTATCCTCTGCCCCGCTCATCGACACCATCGCCGAGCGGCTGCACTTCTACGGCGCAAAGCACATTGTGGTGGACCCTGTGATGGTGGCCACCTCCGGCGCAAAGCTGCTGCAGGACGATGCCGTGCAGGCGCTGACCGAAAAGCTGCTGCCGCTGGCCGAGGTGCTTACCCCCAACATCCCGGAGGCTGAGATCTTGTCCGGCATGAGCATTGCAAACGCTGCCGACATGGAAGCCGCTGCCCGCACCATCAGCGAGCGCTACGGCTGTGCCGTGCTGTGCAAAGGCGGCCACCAGATCAACGATGCTGACGACCTGCTGTGGCGCAATTGCACCGGCAAGTGGTTCAAGGGCAAGCGCATTGCAAACCCCAACACCCACGGCACCGGCTGCACCCTGTCCAGCGCCATTGCCTCCAATCTGGCCAAGGGCTACGACCTTGACACCGCCGTGGAGCGCGCCAAGGCCTACATTTCCGGCTGTCTGTCTGCCATGCTGGACTTAGGGCACGGCTCCGGGCCCATGGATCATACCTTCAACCTGAAGGGAGATTTTGTCCGTGACTGACCTGCCCTTTGTTTCGGCGCTGGTGCAGGCCGACCTGCCTGTGTGGGAGCAGTGTTTGCAGACCGAGTTTCTGCAAAAGATGGAGAACGGCACCCTGAGCGAGGACTGCTTTAAAAGCTACCTTGTGGAGGACAGCCTGTACCTGCGGGAGTACGCCAAAATTTTTGCGTGGGGCATGACCAAAGCCACCACCATGGCTGCCATGCGCACCTACTATTCCCTGCTGTCCTTCGTGCAGGAAAACGAGGACCTGACCCGGCTGCGGTATCTGGAACAGTACGGTCTGCGGGAAGCCGATATCCAGTCCCTGCCCCTGCGCCCGGAAAGCCGCGCCTATCTGGACTGCATGATCAACGCTGCCCGCACCGGCGAGGGGGAAGCCGAGTGCCTGATGGCCTGCCTGCCCTGTATGCTGAGTTACGGATGGCTGTTCCAGAAGCTTTTGCAGCGCTCCCCCGCCGTAAAGGACACCTACTACGGCGCGCTGGTGCTGGACTACGCCGGTCCCGGCTATGATGCCGCCTGCCGTGCATGGGCAGAACGCGCCGAGGTGGCCTGCACCGGCCTTTCGCCGGAGCGTGCCGCCCGCTGCCGCGCGATCTTCCGCGCCTGTTCGGAGCACGAGCTGCACTTCTGGGAGATGTGCGCCACACCCCCGGACGGATATTTAAGAATAAATATAGAGAACCCGGAAGGTCCGCAGACCTTCCGGGTTCTCTTCTTATAAAATCTTTATCGCAGCACCGATAGTTCCTCGATGCCGTAGCGCTGCATCAGGGCGATGGCCGCCGGGGTGATCTCCTCGCCGCTGACCGCCACAGGGATGGCGGGCGGGCAGGACACCGTGGGCATGGCGCACACCCGCCCCAGCGCCTTGTGTACCGGGATGCGCACCTGTGCGCCCAGCACCGCCTGCCGGATGGTACAGCGCTGCACCGCCTGCTGCTGCAAGGCGGCAAACTCTCCTGCCCGGTTCTCGGGGCGGAGCAGCCCGGCAGGCACAGCAGCCAAAAGCTGTTCCAGCGTAGCTTGCAGGCGCGTGTAGTCCTGCGGCGGGTTTTCCGGG
>ENA-OQKR01000414-OQKR01000414.1-human-gut-metagenome-genome-assembly--contig:-NODE-414-length-18004-cov-4.654920_pt1 | contig 18004 bp, 17 predicted proteins | sample MGYA00242803_ERZ504806 | MGnify/ENA primary metagenome ERZ504806 (study PRJEB26092, sample SAMD00036399) | human gut metagenome | host: Homo sapiens | study: EMG produced TPA metagenomics assembly of...
CGGTACAAGGCAGCTAGTTCGCCATGCAGGCTAACTTGCATAAGGTTTCTTAATTCATCAATGAAGTCCCCCTTAGTTTTCTACGGTTAAGATGTCATTGATTAGGTCTTCCAAGTCGCTGCTGGATGCCGAATTGTAGCTATGGGTAGAGGTGCTGCCCGAATAGGAGCGCGTAATGGGATGGTAAGGTTCGCCGCTTGTTGCAATGACTCCTTCATTCTCCATTTTGATAACTTCGATAGACGGAGTGATGTATGCTTCTCTACCGTCTGGTGTGTTCTGTTTCATATACACAAATTATTTAAAGGTTAAACAATAAAAAAAACGTGAGTAACTATGTTTGTATATCCTTTATTCAGGCCTTCGCATTGCCCTACAGATGAATATACAACAGTCACCCACGTCGTTTGTGTATATACCATCCCCCTGATGGGAGAAAACCATATAAACATAGACGTGAGCATCCTTGTTGTTATCTTCATCTGTAATTTTCAAAGTTGCGAAGTTTGAATAAAGAAGATAATTTCAATAATGCTCTTACTAATATGTAAATAAACCCACTACGCTATAGCGGATTCGTGACAAAGATAATTGTTTTTTGTTTAAGTGTATCTATGTTTCTCTATTTTTTTTGGGAAAGGCTCACGTCTCTTTCATTTATAGGAGTTAGGAGAGTTATCACTTCTAACTCCCGATAACTCCTTCAAATATTTAGTAACTGTCTGCATTGTCTTTGAGGATGTTTTTCTGAGGAGCATAGCGGCTATGTGGCGAATAAAGAGGGGAAGACAGACCGAAAAGAAGCTGAATAAAATCTTTTTAAGCAAAATTAAAACAGAGATTTGATATACTTTAAACAGAACACCCTGCAAACTCCGGCTTACTCTGTCCGGCAGTTTGCAGGGTGGCTGCTTGGTTTTCTCGCGTGTACGTAGCTCCTTACGCCACGAACGGAAGTCGATGCCATAGCAATTTTTCATAATAAGACTTTCCATATTTTTGCAAATGTCCGTACTGCCTTTGGCTGAAACAATTTATATAAGTAATTGAAGTTTCGTAAGTGAGTATGCCTGCTGATAAATGGGAATTTATCGCACAGAGCGCGAAGCCTGCTCTCATAACCTATGGAGAGCACGAGTGAAAGCTTGTGGATTTTTATCTAAAACATAGGTATTCCTTTACTCTTCTCCCTTTGTTTGTCTGCTGTGGCATAGGGAATTTATGACGCCTAACGGCCATGAACAACCCTGCTTTCGACCATAAAGCAATCGTTTGACGACCGTAAGCAGAGTTGTTCATGGCCGTTAGGCGTCACTAACTCCAGAGCTATTACAGATGAAGTACGTAGCCCGAACCTATTGCGCACAAGGCGCAAACGTATTATACAACGGTGTAAAAGACATTAGAGTGCATTATTCATAGTCGGCCTTTGACTCCCGATAACTCCTACTATGCCCCTACAGTCCAACTCCATATCTGTTGACTTCACAGTAAGGACAAGCCCGAAAATGCAGGAAAACCGAACCTGCCGATTCATGTAATCTGCATGCAGTATTATGGTAGGGGATAGCAGCTTACTGCAAAACTCAGGCGTTTCAGGCAGGTGGAAGCAAATTTTGCTTCCACCTTTTCAGGTTGCTTCCACCGCAGGGCAAATGCCGATGGACAGGGGGATGCAGGAGGTGGGTGGAAGTGTGGAAGCAAAGTGATGGAAAATTAATTTGGCATTCACACAATAATAACCGTATATTTGTAGCATGGCTGTCTGCCTCCTCTTAAATTCAGATAAAGAGGAGGTAGACAAATGCTTGCTATGAGAAACACATAAATGGTTATAACCAAGTGATGAAACAATTAATTGCATGTTGCGGGTTGGATTGCGAAAATTGCGCCGCCCGTATAGCCACTGTCAATAATGACGATGAGCTGAGAGAGAAAACCGCCAAAGAGTGGAGTGTGCTGAACAATACGCCGGAAATTACGCCGGAAACCATCCATTGTATGGGGTGCCGTGCAGACGGGGTGAAGTTTGCCTATTGCAGCGATTATTGTGCTATCCGCAAATGTGTGTACGAAAAAGGTTTCAATACTTGTGGCGACTGTAAGGAACTGGATACTTGCCAGGTGGTAGGTGCGGTTCTTCAGCATGCGCCCGGTGCAAGGGAAAATCTTTATTAACCGTAAAATCTTTGATTAAATAAAATATTGCTTATCTTTGCAGTATGACAAAGACATTTAAATCGGATTTGGTTTTGTAAACAATCTGTGTTCCATGCACAGATTGTCCCTTTCGTTTACTTTCGGATAACTTCTTTCGAGAGTGTTTTTCTATTGTTATAATTCAAGTTTAATCCGCATATTATGCTGAAGGTGTTGTGATACTTTCCGTATATGCAAAATATAGTAAGAAAATGAGTAACGAAAATAAAACTATCCACGATTTCGAATTTAATTTAATCTGTGACTTTTTCTCCAATATGGAACGGCAAGGCCCTGGCAGTCCTGAAGTGACGTTGAAGGCATTGAGCTTTGTAGACGGTCTTACCGATGAATCCCTTATTGCCGATATCGGTTGTGGAACGGGTGGTCAGACAATGGTATTGGCTGGCCATGTTCCGGGACAGATTACCGGAATTGACCTTTTCCCCGGCTTTATTGACATCTTCAACCGTAATGCAAGGCAGTTGGGCTTGCAGGACAGAGTAAAAGGAATTGTCGGTTCAATGGATGCCCTCCCTTTCGGTGAGGAGGAGCTGGATATGATTTGGTGTGAAGGTGCTATCTATAACATCGGCTTTGAACGTGGCTTGAAGGAGTGGCGTAAATATCTGAAACCGGGAGGGTATATTGCCGTATCCGAGAGTTCATGGTTTACGGACGAACGTCCTGCGGAAATCAATGACTTCTGGATGGACGCCTATTCTGAAATGGATACACTTCCCAATCAGGTAGCCAAGTTGTACAAGGCGGGTTATCTCCCCGTTGCTACATTCATTCTGCCGGAGAATTGCTGGACAGAGCATTACTTTGCTTCAAAGGTTGCGGCCCAGGAGATTTTCCGTAAGAAATATGCCGGTAATAAAATTGCCGAAGAGTTCAGCTCACTCCAAATGATTGAGGATGAACTATACGGCAAATATAAGGAATTCTACGGTTATGTGTTTTTTATTGCTAAGAAGGTAGGTTGATGGCAGACTTCTCTTATTGAGGAATGCGGGTATTCTCAGGACAGAATATCCGCATTTTGTGTTTTGAGTGGATTTTATTGTTTTGAGGATGTACGGAACTTCTGAGGAGGTATTCCCGTATGACGTTTAAAGAATTTGTTGAAGAAGGCCGCATTATTAAAACCTAGACTCACGGCTATATCCTTTATCGGAGTGTTGGCGGTACAAAGTTGTGCTTTGGCATCCATGATGATAGTATTGTTGATGATTTCCATGGCTGTATATCCTGATTCCTTTTTGACAAGGCGGCAAAGAGCTGCCGGTCTCATATTCATTTTCAATGCATAATAGGACACTTGATGCTCCCGGACATAGTCTGTGTGTACCAATCGGATAAAAATGCGGTATTGGTTGAAATGCCTGCTGCCCGGAGTCTCTTTTATTCTAGGGCGTTCCGGACAGAGTTCGGATATACCTTGTAACAGATATGCCAGTAGAGTTTGCAATGAAACTAGACTTGAGGGGCTTTCTGTTCTTTGGTAGAGGTGTGACAAATAGGTCATGAACTCGGCATAAAGCTGGAAGTCCGTTTTCGATAGAGGAAAAATATAGTGTTTGCCTATAATGTGAAACTTATCCATCATGACCTTGCCGGCTCCTGAACTCTGGATAAGTTGTTGGGAAAATATGACGACATATATTTCAGCATCGTCTGACGTGTGTAGCAATTGTACGAAGGTCTCGGGAGGAATAACTAGGAGGGCGTTAGCTTCAACCCTGAATTGAGTATGGTTTATGATAGTTTTCAGAACTCCTTTGGTGCATAGAGCGAAGATACTGGCCTTGGTGTGGTATGGCTTTTCCACTAGCGGATTCAGTTCATTGGTTGTGATATGATTGCAGGCAATGAACTCGGCATTTATATTGAATTCGGATATATTCATGTTGGAGATTTTAAGACGCAAAAATGGGGGATAATAATGTATAAATGACAGAGGTAACAGTTAAAATCAATATTACGCTCAACTTATCTCTGTTAAATAAGGTAAAGTTGTGAATAATAGAATATATACATGCTAAAACGGAATATTGATTTATAAGGGTTTGTTTGTGGCATAAGCATTTTAGCCCGAACTTTGCTCCTTGTATGATAAACAATTCTGATGAATCCGAATGTTCCTCAAGAAGTACGTATAATAAATGCCATCTCCGAGCAGTTGTTCAACTCATGGCCCGTCAGCATTATTATGATTGATTTGGAAGATTGTATCTGGCGTCTGAATCAGCAGGTGATGAATGAACTCCAATTGAATGAGCATGTGATAGGGCGGCATATCACTGACTTATTGGAAGTGGTATGTGATAAAAGAATGTGTTGGAAGCCCTTTTGCTGCAACTTCGGGAGAGGGATGTACGGATTATTCCCTTGGATACCAATTGCTTTATACGTGAATTAAAGAGTGGTATCAGTTTTCTGATACAAGGTGCTATGGTGGGAATTCATGAAGATGGACAATTGGTGAGGATTGTACTCTATTTTAGGAATGTGTTGGAAGAACGGACACAGAAGCATTTGCTGAATATTGCGCTGAGCCGCACCCAGATATTTCAATGGTCTTTCGACATGGAACATAATCTGATGATTATAGAACCGCGTTATTTTGAATATTTGGGGATTCCTACGCGTGACTATACGCTGACGCCTGAGGAATTCGCATTTCTGATTCATCCGGACGACCGGAAGGGAGTGTTTGATGCTTTGGCTTTACAGTTGCGTGGTAATTTGTACGAACGCCCAGTGGAATACCGTCTACGGAGGGGAGACGGCAAGTGGGAGTGGTTTGAGGCGCAATCTACCTATGTGGGACAATTGACGGATTTGCCGTTCCGTATCATCGGTATTTGCATGAGTACGCAGAAATACAAGGATACGGAGAATAAATTGAACGAGGCTTTGCAGAAAGCGCAACGTAGCGATGAGTTGAAGAGCGTATTTCTTGCTAATATGAGCCACGAGATACGTACGCCACTAAATGCCATTGTGGGCTTCTCTACACTACTGGCTTGTGGGGATGCCGACTTGTCGCGGCAGGAGATTATGGAATTTACGTCTTTGATTGAAAAGAACAGCCAGTTGTTAATGGTGTTGATTTCAGATATTCTGGATTTGTCCAAGATAGAATCGAACACGATGGAATTCCATTTTGAGAAGGTTTCTTTAAATGGCATATTGGAAAGCATTTACAGTGCGCAGAAGATGAATCTTCGGAAAGGAGTGGAGCTACTGCTAGACCTTCCGGACCGGGCGGCAGTTATCTATACAGATCCTACGCGTTTGGGGCAAGTTGTCAACAATCTTATCAATAATGCGGTGAAGTTCACTGCTGAAGGACGCATAACCATAGGGTATAGGCTGAAGGACTTTGCTACATTGGAAGTCTTTGTGGAAGATACGGGAACTGGCATGTCGGAAGAAGTTCTGGCGCACATTTTTGAACGTTTCTATAAGGGAGATGCTTTTGTGCAGGGCACGGGATTGGGATTGGCCATTTGCAGGACTATCGTTGAAAGGTTTCATGGAAAAATAGAAGTGGCTTCAACTCTTGGCAAGGGGAGCCGCTTTGCAATTGTCCTTCCGCAGGAAATGCGGGAGTAGTGTTCTCTTTCTTGGATATTTGATGTAATTATGTGAGCGTATGATATTGTATAACGTTGAAAATCGCTACCTTTGCAGTCTTGAACGATAAATTCATTGACACTATGATATCTGTAGAAGGACTGAAGGTAGAATTTAATGCCACTCCTCTGTTCGAAGACGTCTCTTATGTTATCAATAAGAAAGACCGTATAGCTCTTGTCGGCAAGAATGGTGCCGGTAAGTCCACCATGCTCAAGATATTGGCTGGCATTCAGCAGCCCACTGCCGGCATTGTTGCCGCTCCTCGCGAATGTACTATCGGGTATTTGCCCCAAGTGATGATACTCAGTGACAAGCGCACCGTAATGCAGGAGGCTGAACTTGCCTTCGAGCATATTTTTGAGATGCAGGCGGGCATCGAACGCATGAATCGGCAACTTGCCGAACGTACCGATTACGACAGCGAGGATTACCAGAAACTGATTGACCGCTTCACTCACGAAAACGAACGTTTTCTGATGATGGGCGGCACCAACTACCGTGCCGAAATAGAGCGCACGCTCCAAGGGCTGGGCTTCAGCCGCGAGGACTTTGACCGCTCTACAAGCGAGTTTTCCGGTGGTTGGCGTATGCGTATAGAGCTTGCCAAGCTGTTGCTTCGCCGTCCGGATGTGTTGCTGCTCGACGAGCCTACCAACCACCTTGACATCGAGAGTATCCAGTGGTTGGAGAACTTCCTTTCCACCCGTGCCAATGCGGTGGTGCTTGTCAGCCACGACCGCGCCTTTTTGAACAATGTCACTACGCGTACCATCGAAATAACTTGTGGACGCATTTACGACTATAAAGTGAAATACGATGAGTTCGTGGTGCTTCGCAAGGAGCGCCGGGAGCAGCAACTGCGTGCTTACGAGAATCAGCAGAAGCAGATACAAGATACGGAAGATTTCATCGAACGTTTCCGGTACAAAGCTACCAAGGCTGTGCAAGTGCAGAGCCGCATCAAGCAGCTCGAAAAGATAGAGCGCATCGAAGTGGATGAGGAAGACAACTCCTCTTTGCGCCTGAAGTTTGTTTGCAGTAGCCGTAGCGGTAATTATCCCGTTATCTGCGAGGATATGGAGAAATCCTACGGTGGGCACGTTGTTTTCCACGATGTGAATTTGACTATCAACCGAGGAGAGAAGGTTGCTTTTGTCGGTAAGAACGGCGAAGGTAAGTCTACGCTTGTAAAGTGTATTATGGGTGAGATTACGGATTATACCGGTAAGCTTACACTGGGACATAATGTGCAGATTGGATATTTTGCCCAGAACCAGGCACAGCTTTTGGATGAGAGCCTGACTGTATTCGATACGATTGACCGCGTGGCCGTAGGGGATATCCGCCTCAAAATCCGTGATATTCTAGGTGCTTTCATGTTCGGCGGTGAGGCTTCGGATAAAAAGGTGAAGGTGCTCAGCGGTGGAGAGCGTACCCGGCTTGCCATGATAAACTGCTGTTGGAGCCGGTGAATTTCCTGATTCTCGACGAACCTCGAATCATCTTGACATGCGTTCCAAAGATGTGTTGAAGGAGGCCATCCGCGATTTTGACGGAACGGTGATAATAGTCAGCCATGATCGTGATTTTCTGGACGGACTTGCGACTAAAGTGTACGAGTTTGGTGGCGGACTGGTGAAGGAACATCGTGGGAGGAATTTATGATTTCTGCAAAAAGAAGCAGATAGAGAGCCTGAATGAGTTACCAGAAATCCCCTCACTTTCCGCTCGCCCACTGCCGGTAAGGCGGCATCGGGAAATGTTGGTGCAGAACCGGTTCAACCCTCGGCAGCCAAACTCTCTTATGAGGAGCAGAAGGAGCTTAATAAGAAGCTCAAGAAACTGGAACGTCGCGTTGCCGATTGTGAAGCGGAGATAGAGCAGACGGAGGCTGCCATTGCCATTCTTGAGGCCAGGATGGCCACACCGGAAGGTGCTTCGGACATGTCGCTTTATGAGCAGCACCAAAAACTGAAAGAGCAGCTTGACCGCGTGATGGAAGAGTGGGACGCGGCTACTGTAGAGTTGGAGAATCACTAACTATTATATTTTATATGTTTATGAAAGCAAATCATTTGTTACCCATTGCAGCATTCTGTCTGATGACGGCTTCCTGCAACACCGGCAAGCAGCAGGCTGAACTTACAGCAGGCATCCAGCTCGCCAATCTTGACACAACGGCTCTACCCGGAACTGACTTTTACCAATACGCATGTGGCGGTTGGATGAAGAACAATCCGATTCCTGCTGAATACTCACAGTACGGTTCTTTTACTATCCTTGCAGAAAACAACCGCAAGCAGATTCAAGGACTGATTGAAGAGCTTGCCGCCACCCAGCACGAAGCCGGCAGCGTGGCACAAAAAATCGGTGACTTGTACAAAATCGTAATGGACAGCGTGAAGCTGAACAAGGACGGTGTAGCCCCCATCAAGGCTGAACTCGACCAGCTGGCTGCTTTGAAGGACAAGAAGGAGCTTTATGCCTTGCTGGGCGATATGCAGAAGAAGGGTATCATCGCCTACAACGTGCTGTATGTTGGCGCTGACGAAATGAACAGTAGCATGAATGCTGTACAGACCTATCGAGACCGGGCTGAGCATGGGCGAACGTGAATACTAGTCTGGAGAATGATGAGGCTACTGCCAAAATTCGTGATGCTTTCGTACACATGTACAGAAGATGTATCAGTTGGCTGGTTTCGACGAGGCTACTGCCAAGAAGGTATGGAGTGGTGATGGATGTGGAAACACGTCTTGCCAAGGCTTTCCGCTCTCGTACGGAGTTGCGTGACCCGCATGCCAATTATAACAAGATGAGCATGGAAGAGTTGAAGAAGAATTATCCTACTTTCGATTGGGATGCTTATTTGTCTGCCATGGGCTTGAAGGATGTGAAGGAAATCATCGTAGGCCAGCCCGCTTCACTGAAAGCTGCTGCCGATATTCTGGATACGCTGCCCATTGAACAGCAGAGCCTTTATCTGCAATGGAAATTGATTGATTCTGCCGCAAGCTTGCTGAACGATGCTATGGCAGAACAGAACTTCGACTTCTACAGCCGCACCATGAGCGGTACACAAGAGATGCAGCCCCGCTGGAAGAGAGCGGTAAGCACTGTAAGCGGCGCGCTGGGCGAAGCTGTAGGTCAGATGTACGTGGAGAAATATTTCCCTGCTGCTGCCAAGGAGCGTATGGTGACTTTGGTGAAGAACTTGCAGGAAAGCCTGGGCGAACGTATCCAGAATCTTGCTTGGATGGGTGATTCCACTAAGGTGAAAGCTCTGGAGAAACTGGCTACCTTCCATGTGAAGATTGGTTATCCCGACACTTGGAAAGACTACTCCACACTGGAAATCAAAAACGACTCTTACTGGGCAAACATGGAACGTGCCAACGAGTGGAGCCATGCCGAAATGATAGCCAAGGCCGGCAAGCCGGTGGATAAGGACGAATGGCTGATGACTCCGCAGACCGTCAACGCTTACTATAACCCGACTACGAACGAAATCTGTTTCCCCGCCGGTATCCTGCAATATCCTTTCTTCGATATGAATGCGGATGATGCCTTCAACTATGGTGCCATCGGTGTGGTAATCGGTCATGAGATGACTCACGGATTCGACGACCAGGGTCGCCAGTACGACAAGGACGGTAACCTGAAAGACTGGTGGACTGCTGAAGATGCCAAGAACTTTGACGAGCGTGCTCAGGTGATGGTGAACTTCTTCGATAGCATCGAGGTTGCTCCGGGCGTATATGCCAACGGACGCATGACATTGGGTGAGAATATTGCCGACCACGGTGGTCTGCAGGTTTCTTATCAGGCATTCAAGAAAGCTACGGCTGCCAATCCGCTGCCGGTGCTGGATGGTCTTACTCCCGAACAACGTTTCTTCCTGGCATACGCAGGTGTATGGGCCAATGATATCCGTCCCGAAGAAGTGCTGAACCGCACGAAGAGTGATGTGCACTCATTGGGCGAATGGCGCGTAAACGGTGCATTGCCGCAAATCGGTGCTTGGTATGAGGCATTCAACGTGACAGAAAAAGACCCGATGTTCTTGCCGGTAGAAAAACGTGTATCTATTTGGTAAACCAACAAAATAACCCTTAAAAAAAGGCGGCAGACTGGAAACAGATGCCGCCTTTTTTAATTATACCTAATTTATTGTGTATGAATGTATGTATGAATAAACAAAATTTGTAACTTTGCGCATCAAATACTAATATACGCATACTTTAATACGCAAATCCATGTCTGAAACAAAAAGAATCAAAACAGCTCTGGTATCTGTTTACCATAAGGAAGGTTTGGACGAAATCATTACCAAACTGCATGAAGAAGGTGTAGAGTTCCTCTCAACCGGTGGAACCCGTCAGTTTATAGAATCCCTGGGTTATCCCTGCAAGGCAGTGGAAGACCTCACTACATACCCTTCCATCCTGGGCGGACGCGTGAAGACTTTGCATCCGAAGGTTTTTGGAGGTATTCTTTGCCGCCGCGGATTGGAGCAAGACATGCAACAGATTGAAAAATATGAAATCCCCGAAATAGACCTCGTCATTGTTGACCTCTATCCGTTTGAGGCTACCGTTGCCAGTGGTGCCGAAGAACCTGCCATCATCGAAAAGATTGACATAGGCGGTATCTCTCTGATTCGTGCCGCAGCCAAGAACTATAACGACGTGGTTATCATCGCTTCGCAAGCACAATATCAGCCGTTCCGCGACATGCTGATGGAACACGGAGCCACTACTACCATCGAAGAACGCCGTTGGTTTGCCAAAGAGGCTTTCGGAGTGTCTTCACACTATGATTCTGCCATCTTCAACTATTTCGATGGCGAGGAAGGTTCCGCTTTCCGTTGCTCTGCCAACAGCCAGAAGACTTTACGCTATGGCGAGAATCCGCATCAGAAAGGTTATTTCTATGGCAATATTGATGCTATGTTCGACCAGATTCACGGTAAGGAAATCTCTTATAACAACCTGCTCGACATCAATGCTGCCGTTGACTTGATTGACGAATTCAAGGATACGACTTTCGCTATCCTGAAGCATAATAATGCTTGTGGACTGGCTTCACGTCCCACTGTGCTCGAAGCATGGAACGATGCGCTTGCCGGTGACCCGGTATCCGCTTTTGGTGGTGTGCTCATCACTAATGCCGTGATTGACAAGGCTGCTGCCGAAGAAATCAATAAAATTTTCTTTGAGGTGATTATCGCTCCCGATTATGATGTGGATGCGTTGGAAATCCTCGGTCAGAAGAAGAACCGTATTATCCTGGTCCGCAAGCCGGCAGCTTTGCCTAAGAAGCAGTTCCGTTCTTTGCTGAATGGCGTATTGGTTCAGGACCGCGACCTTAAGGTGGAAACTCCAGAAGAATTGAAGACTGTAACTACGAAGGCTCCCACTGCACAGGAAATTGAGGATATGCTCTTTGCAAACAAGATTGTGAAGAACAGTAAGTCGAATGCCATTGTGCTGGCAAAAGGAAAGCAGTTGTTGGCAAGTGGTGTAGGTCAGACCAGCCGTGTGGATGCTTTGAAGCAGGCTATCGAGAAAGCCAAAAACTTCGGTTTCGACTTGAATGGCGCTGTAATGGCAAGTGACGCATTCTTCCCTTTCCCCGACTGCGTGGAAATTGCCGGCAATGAAGGCGTAACAGCCGTCATCCAGCCGGGTGGAAGCATCAAGGATGAACTCTCGTTTGAATATTGCAACGAGCATGGCATTGCCATGGTGACTACGGGATTCCGTCACTTTAAACACTAATTCGGATTTACGATTTGACGATTTACGATTTACGATTGAAGTTACATCGTAAGTCTGAATCTCAAATTGTAAACAAGAGGAATATCAATCGTAAATCGTAAATAGTTAAATCGTAAATATTAATGGGATTATTCTCCTTTACACAAGAAATAGCGATGGACCTTGGCACAGCCAATACCATCATCACCACGAATGGCAAGATTGTGGTGGATGAGCCTTCGGTGGTGGCTTTGGACCGTCGTACCGATAAGATGATTGCCGTGGGTGACAAGGCAAAGATGATGCACGAAAAGACCCACGAAAACATACGTACCATCCGTCCGTTGCGCGATGGTGTGATTGCCGACTTCTATGCCTGCGAGCAGATGATACGTGGACTTATCAAGATGGTGAACAACCGTAACCGTCTTTTCTCTCCGTCACTCCGCATGGTGATTGGTGTTCCTTCGGGCAGTACCGAAGTGGAGCTGCGTGCCGTGCGCGACTCTGCCGAGCATGCCGGCGGGCGCGACGTTTATTTGATTTTCGAGCCGATGGCTGCTGCCATCGGTATCGGTATCGATGTAGAGGCTCCCGAAGGCAACATGATTGTTGACATAGGTGGTGGTTCTACGGAAATTGCCGTAATCTCTTTGGGAGGTATCGTAAGTAACAATTCCATCCGCATTGCCGGTGACGACCTGACTGCCGATATTCAGGAATACATGAGCCGCCAGCACAACGTGAAGGTCAGCGAGCGTATGGCTGAGCGTATTAAGATTAATGTGGGTGCTGCCTTGACGGAACTCGGTGAGGATGCTCCTGAAGACTATATCGTTCATGGTCCGAACCGCATCACGGCATTGCCCATGGAAGTGCCGGTATGCTATCAGGAAGTGGCGCATTGCTTGGAGAAGTCTATCTCTAAGATTGAGACAGCCATCTTGAGCGCATTGGAAAATACGCCTCCCGAATTGTATGCCGACATCGTTCACAACGGTATCTATCTTGCCGGTGGCGGTGCATTGCTTCGTGGACTGGATAAGCGTCTGACTGATAAAATAAACATACCGTTCCACATTGCGGAAGACCCCTTGCATGCCGTTGCCAAAGGTACGGGCGTGGCATTGAAGAACGTTGACCGCTTCTCATTCTTGATGCGGTAATGCGAAATTTATTAAACTTTCTCATTAAATATAATTACTGGTTCCTCTTTCTTCTGTTAGAGGTTTGCCAGTTTTATTTATTATTTCGCTTTAATCATTACCAGCAGAGTGTGTATTTCACCTCTGCCAATGGCGTGCGGGAAGGTTTATGAAATATCGGGTGGCATCACTTCCTATTTCCACTTGAAGACGGCCAACGAAGACCTGCTCGACCGCAACATGTGGCTGGAGCAGCGGCTTTCGTTTCTGGAAAATGTCCTGAAGGAGAAAGGATTGGACTCCGCCAGGTTGTACAGCATGGAACGGCTTGCTCCTACGGAGTATCAGATATTCAAGGCGAATGTCATAAAGAACAGCTTGAACAAGGCTGACAATTATATCACTTTAGACCGTGGAACAACAGAAGGTATCCGTCCTGAGATGGGAGTTGTAGATGCCAATGGCGTGGTGGGTATTGTGTATAAGACCTCTCCCCATTACTCGTTGGTCATTCCGTTGCTGAACAGCAAGTCGAGCATCAGCTGTAAGATTGTGGGCAGTGATTATTTCGGTTATTTGAAGTGGGAGGGAGGTAATTCCCGTTTTGCCTATCTGAAGGATTTGCCCCGGCATGCCGAATTCAATCTGGGAGATACAGTAGTGACCAGCGGCTATTCCACCGTGTTTCCCGAAGGTGTCATGGTGGGGACAGTGGATGACATGTCTGACTCGCACGACGGACTTTCGTATCTGTTGAAGATAAAGCTGGCTACGGACTTTGGAAAGGTGAGCAATGTGCGCGTCATTTCCCGCAACGGGCAGGATGAACAAAAGGCATTGGAGTCGAGGGCAGACGAGAAGTGACTAAGAAATTAGGGATTAGGGGTTAAGGATTAGGGATTAATCATCTTTATATCTTATAACTTATACACTCAATAACTTGTAACTCGTAACTTATAACTCATTAGCGTTGTTAATTAATTATCTGCATAAAATAGGATGGTTCATAGGCTTGGTACTGTTGCAGGTGCTGATATTGAACAATGTGCATATTGCAGGATATGCCACTCCATTTCTGTATATCTACTTGATACTGAAGTTTGAGTCGGACACTCCCCGCAATGCGTTGATGTTGTGGGCATTCTTTTTAGGGCTGGCTGTCGACGTCTTTTCCGACACACCGGGGATGAACGCTGCCGCTACGGTGTTGCTGGCTTTCTTGCGCCCCACTTTCCTGCGGCTGTTCGTGCCTCGTGACACGCTGGATACACTGGTTCCGGCCATCCGTACAATGGGGATTCTTCCTTTCCTGAAATATCTGGTTGTGAGTGTGCTGATACATCACGGCTTGTTGCTTACCCTCGAATTCTTCTCTTTTGCCCATATCGGTACGCTGTTGTTGAGAATTGCGGCAAGTACCCTGCTTACTGTGACCTGCATTATGGCTGTTGAGGGAATAAGAAAGAAAGGATAAAGGGATTAAGGATTAGGAATTGATGAAAGACTATACACTGGAAAAGCGGAAATATGTAATTGGAGCGGCGGCTATTGTCATCGTTCTTATTTACGTGTTCCGGCTGTTCGACCTGCAAATCATGACTGATGACTACAAGAAGAACGCGGACAGCAACGCTTTTCTGAACAAGATACAATATCCATCACGGGGGGCTATCTACGACCGTAACGGTAAGTTGCTCGTGTTTAACCAGCCTGCCTATGATATTACGTTTGTGCCTCGGGAGGTGACGCAGCTGGATACACTCGACCTTTGCAGTGCCTTGAACATTACCCGTGAGCAGTTTGACAAACGGATGAAGGACGTCAAGAACCGCTGGATGAACCCCGGTTATTCCAAATACACCCATCAGGTGTTCATGACGCAGCTTTCTGCCGAAGAGTGCGGTGTGTTTCAGGAGAAGCTGTTCAAATTTCCAGGTTTCTATATTCAGCGGCGTACTATCCGCCAATATACCTATAACTCTGCCGGCCATTTGCTGGGGGACATCGGCGAAGTGTCCAAGAAAGACATTGAGAACGATGACTATTATATTCGCGGAGACTATATAGGCAAGCAAGGCATCGAGAAATCCTATGAAAAGTATCTGCGTGGAGAGAAGGGGGTGGAGATTCTGCTTCGTGACGCTCACGGGCGTATCCAGGGACACTACATGGACGGACAGTTGGACCGTTCCTCCGTACCCGGCAAGAACCTGACGTTGGGCATCGACATTGACCTTCAGATGTTGGGAGAACGACTGCTTCAACACAAAATCGGTGCCATTGTGGCCATCGAACCGGCTACGGGTGAGATTCTATGTATGGTTTCCTCGCCTACCTTTGACCCTCATCTGATGATAGGGCGCCAGCGGGGAAAGAACCACCGCCTGTTGCAGATGGACAAGCGGAAGCCTTTGTTGAACCGTGCCATCATGGGAGCTTATCCGCCGGGCTCCACCTTCAAGACGGCGCAGGCACTGACTTTCCTTCAAGAAGAGATTATCCACGAAGATTATCCGACTTTCCCTTGTGCGCATGGTTTCAATCATAAAGGCCTTCATGTGGGATGTCACGGACATGGTTCGCCTCTGTCGCTGATTCCTGCCATCGCTACCTCTTGTAATTCCTATTTCTGTTGGGGATTGTATCGCATGTTCGGTGATAAAAAATACGGTTCGCCGCAGAATGCCATTACCGTATGGAAAGACCACATGGTATCGCAGGGCTTCGGCTATCGGCTCGGTACCGACCTCCCCGGCGAACAGCGTGGACTGATACCGAATGCAAAGTTCTACGACAAGCCCTATCGGGGTTCGTGGAACGGTCTGACAGTGATTAGTATCTCCATCGGGCAGGGAGAGATTCTCGCCACCCCGTTGCAGATAGCCAATCTGGGTGCCACCATTGCCAACCGGGGGCATTTCATTACTCCGCACATCGTGAAGGAGATAGAAGACAATGAACTGGACAGCATCTATCGCAATCCCCGTTATCCCACCATCGACCGCGAATATTATGAAATGGTGGTGAAAGGTATGCGTGCCGCCGTAGACGGAAGTACGGGTAGCGCCACTTGCCGCATGGCGGGAGCCATCCTGCCGGGTGTGGAGGTCTGCGGAAAGACGGGCACGGCACAGAACCGTGGCAAGGACCATTCTGTCTTTATGGGCTTTGCCCCGATGGACAACCCTAAGATAGCCATTGCCGTCTATGTGGAGAACGGTGGTTTCGGTGCCACGTATGGCGTACCTATCGGTGCCATGATGATGGACCAGTACCTGCATGGAAAGCTGTCGCCCGAGAATGAGATACGGGCGGAAGAATTCAGTAACCGGGTGATACTTTACGGAGATGAGGAGAGATGATGATTAGGGGTTGGAGATTAAGGATTAGGAATTAGAGGTTAGGGATAAACTGTGGGTGATTTCAATAGTAAATAGTAAATCGTAAAATCGTAAATAAATTGGTGACAAGGAGAGATAGCATATGGAAATCATTGGACTGGGTGACGATTGTCGTTTACCTGCTGCTGATTGTATTCGGCTGGTTCAGTGTCTGTGGGGCGAGTTATGATTATGGTGACCGTGACTTTCTGGACTTCTCTACGCGTGCCGGCAAGCAGTTTGTCTGGATTATATGTTCCTTCGGGCTGGGGTTTGTGCTGCTGATGCTGGACGATTCCCTCTATGACATGTTCTCCTACCTTATATATATAGGGCTGATGCTGTTGCTGATTGTCACGATATTCATTGCGCCCGACACGAAAGGGTCGCGGTCGTGGCTCATCCTGGGGCCGGTCAGTTTGCAGCCGGCGGAGTTTGCCAAGTTTGCCACGGCGCTGGCGCTTGCCAAGTATATGAGCGCCTACTCGTTTACGATGAAGAACTGGAAAAGCTCCCTTATGCTGGCTTTCCTGATTCTCTTCCCCATGTTGCTGATTATCTTGCAGCGGGAGACGGGTTCGGCATTGGTGTACTCTGCATTTTTCCTGATGCTTTATCGGGAGGGAATGCCGGGCGTGGTACTGTTCTCGGGTATATGTGCAGTGGCCTACTTTGTGGTGGGCATCCGTTTTGATGCGGTGATGATTGCCGATACACCGACGCCTATCGGAGAATTTGCCGTACTGCTGATGGTACTGCTCTTTGCCGGAGGTATGGTGTGGGTTTATAAAAAGCGCTGGGAACCCACACGGAATATTATCGGCGGTTCGCTGGGAGTGCTGCTCGTGGCTTATCTGATTTCGGAATACGTGGTACCCTTCAACTTGGTGTGGGTGCAGTGGGGGCTTTGTGCACTTGTTGTCGGGTATCTTGTCTTTCTTTCTTTAAGCGAGCGCCATTTATCTTATTTTCTGATTGGGCTGTTTGCTTTGGGTTCGATAGGTTTCCTCTACTCCAGCGACTACTTCTTCAATAAAGTGCTGGAGCCCCATCAACAGATACGTATCAAGGTGGTGCTTGGTATGGAAGAGGACCTTGCTGGTGCCGGCTATAACGTGAACCAGTCGAAGATAGCCATCGGCTCCGGGGGGCTGACCGGCAAAGGTTTCTTGAATGGTACGCAGACAAAGCTGAAGTATGTGCCGGAGCAAGATACGGACTTCATTTTTTGCACCGTGGGTGAGGAGGAAGGATTCGTAGGGTCTACGGCTGTACTGTTACTGTTCCTTATTCTTATTTTACGGCTGATTGTCGTGGCCGAGCGGCAGCAATCTCCCTTTGGCCGGGTGTATGGTTATTCTGTGCTTAGTATATTCTTGTTCCATCTATTCATCAATATAGGCATGGTGCTGGGGCTGACCCCCGTCATCGGTATCCCGTTGCCTTTCTTCAGTTACGGAGGTTCTTCTCTCTGGGGATTCACAATCCTGCTGTTTATCTTTCTGCGGATTGATGCGGGACGTAATCGTCGAATTTAGTTATGACCGTTTCCTTGTGGGACATACGAATGGACTTGATTATCATTACATTGCATTTACACATTGTTTACATCGTAATGTAACGGCCGTTACACCGCATTGTAACGTCCTTTACGCTGTATCGTAACGACTTTTACGCTATATTGTAACGCCCTTTACATGCTGGTGTAACGGTCGTTACATCCTGGCGTAAAAGACGTTACGCTATGGCACGCCGCAGTTCGCGGGAGGGCGAGGGAAAAATCAAATCCTTCTTATCAAATGCTTTCTACAGTGTGATCAACCGCCTTTCCAAAACAGAGATCGTAAGCGGTGCAAGGGACTACCGCCTGATG
>ENA-OQKR01000415-OQKR01000415.1-human-gut-metagenome-genome-assembly--contig:-NODE-415-length-17994-cov-3.942072_pt1 | contig 17994 bp, 14 predicted proteins | sample MGYA00242803_ERZ504806 | MGnify/ENA primary metagenome ERZ504806 (study PRJEB26092, sample SAMD00036399) | human gut metagenome | host: Homo sapiens | study: EMG produced TPA metagenomics assembly of...
GTATCCGAAGATTTCTGCGACTTCCGAAGTGGACAAGCCTGCAACATTGCGCATTTTGTGTAGAGAAACAGGTTCTTAAACGCGTGTGCCTCGCTTACAAACAGCCGGTCTACGCCCAGCTGCTCAAAGGTATCACATCGTCTTTCGGTCGGTTGCCCGGAGTTTCTCCAATCTCGCCTCCAATCCTTTCCGGGCTTTTCCATCTGTTTAATGGAAAAACGTTCGCCATTCTGGGATTTCATCTCAGCAATGGCATTTTCGATTTCATCAATCTGTGCAGTCAAAATCCGCTCCTGCCGTTCTGCGGACACCGGGATTTTCTCAAACTGGGAATGCCCGATGATAACCGCATCGTAATCTCCAGTGGCAATTCGTGCGCAGAACTTCTTTCTGCGGGCGGTTTCAAAGTCCTTTTTACTTGCCACTAACAGTTTTGCACTCGGATACAAGCGCAGGAACTCGTTTGCCCACTGAAGGGTCAAATGATTCGGAACGACAAACATGGATTTCTGGCACAGTCCCAGCCGTTTTGCCTCCATAGCAGAAGCGGCCATCTCGAAGGTCTTGCCGGCACCTACCTCGTGGGCCAGCAGCGTATTGCCGCCGTACAGTACATGAGCAATGGCATTCTGCTGATGTTCACGCAGCCGGATCTCCGGATTCATACCGCCAAAGCGGATATGAGAACCATCGTACTCACGAGGACGGGTACTGTTGAACAGCTCGTTATACTTTTCCACCAGTTCCGCACGGCGATAAGGGTCTTTCCACACCCAATTCTGGAACGCATCCTTAATGGCCTGCTGTTTCTGCTGGGCGAGGGTGGTCTCCTTTTTATTCAGAACTCGCTTTTGCTTACCGTCTGCATCCTCCACGGTATCGTAGATACGAATATCCCGCAGATTTAGCGTATCCTCTAAAATCCGGTAGGCATTGGCACGGCTGGTGCCGTAGGTCATATAGGCATGGACATCGTTCCGGCTCGGTGTACTCTTGCCGGTAATCTGCCATTCTGCCGTCATGGGAGAGAATTTCACTTCAATATTTCGGCGCAGATAGAACGGCGGTTCAAAGGTTTCTTCCATAAACTGCTGGATATAATCCCGATTGACCCATGTGGCACCAAGACGCACATCAATCTCCGAAGCATCCAGGTCTTTTGGCTGTGCCTTCTTCAAATATTCCGCGTTCACCGCAAAGGCAGGGTCAGAGGCCGCAGCCAACTCTGCCACGCGGAGCTTTTCCCGGACATTGCCGGACAGATATTCATCAGCTGTTACCCAGCCGGTTTCCTCGCTGCCCTGCGTCATCGGGTCTTTGAAAATGACACCATGCAGTTCCTGCTGGATTTTTTCATATTCCCCTGGTGTACCTAAAAGCTCCGACATATAGGGCAAATCCACTCTGCCGCGCTCTCCAATGGAGATTGCCAGAGCTTCAGCCGGAGTATCCACGCTGGTAACAGCCCGTTCCGGTCGAATCGTCCGTTTGGTGAACATATCCGCCTTGGATTCCAGCCTGCCGTTTTCATCCACATTTTCCAGAGAGCAGAGCAGATAATAAGACGAATCTTCCGAAAAAGCCTGTGCATTTGCACGGGAATTGATAAGCCCATACTGATCGGCGAATCGGTCATAGGCTACATTCAGTTCCCGCTGTTTCTGGGCAATCGCTTCCTCCTGGTAATCGTTCAACTGATAGTCGATCAGTTCCTGCACAATGGTGCGAAGCTCCACCATGCCTTTGATCCTGCCGGTGGCTGTCGCAGAAAGGTCAGCCTTCCGCATGATGCTGTTCTCACGGAAGTAGACATCCCCATCCACTACGGCATAGGAGAAGTTCTTGACATTGGGGTCTGCCGGAATAGTTTCGCCCTGCAAGGACAACTCCTCCTCCGGTGCCAGCTCCTGTGCTTCATAATGACCGCCGATGTGCTGCACCGCCTCATGCAGCTGGTCTCCCAGATCCGCACCTGGAATCGGAATGACCGTACATTCTTCCTTGCCGTACTGGGTACTTTCCGTTGTAATCTCACCCAGCACCATTTCCGGGTGGTCAACAAAGTAGCCGTTGAGGGTTATACCCTCCGATGTCAGCCCCAGATGCACCCAATCCGGTTCGATATCAATGGGATGGTCTCTCTTTTGCAGGAAAATGATATCCGACACCACATCCGTACCGGCATTGGCACGGAATGCGTTGTTGGGAAGTCGGATAGCTCCCAGCAATTCTGCCCGCTGCGCCAGATACTTTCGTGCGTCCGGATTTTTGGAATCCATCGTATAGCGGCTGGTAACAAAGGCCACGATACCACCGGGCCGAACCTGATCCAGTGCCTTGGCAAAGAAATAGTTGTGGATAGAAAATCCGAGTTTATCATATGGCTTATCGCTGACACGGTAGTTGCCAAAAGGCACATTGCCCACGGCCAGATCATAAAAATCACGCCGGTCGGTGGTCTCAAAGCCTGCCACCTTGATTTCTGCCTGCGGATACAGCTTTTGCGCAATACGCCCGGTGATGGAATCCAGTTCCACACCATAGAGCCTGCTCCCCAGCATGGAATCCGGCAGCATACCGAAGAAGTTGCCGACACCCATCGACGGTTCCAGAATATTGCCTTTCTCAAATCCCATACCGTCCAATGCTTCATAGATTGCACGGATCACGGTAGGGCTGGTGTAGTGCGCATTCAGAGTCGAAGCTCTGGCTGCGGCATATTCTTCTTCCGTAAGAGCTGCTTTCAGCTCCTTATATTCGCCTGTCCAGGCAGTTTTCTCTGCGTCAAAGGCATCTGCCAGCCCGCCCCAACCGACATAATTGGCCAGCGTTTCCTGTTCCTCCGGTGTCGCATCCCTGTGCTGATTTTCCAAGGTTTTCAGCGTATAGATGGCATCCATGTTGGCACGGAATTTCTGCTTTGAACTGCCTTCGCCGAGGTGAAAGCTGTTGATGCGGTAGTTCTCCGCATGTTTTGCTTCATGCCCTGCCCGGAACGCTTCTCTTTTCCAGGCTTCAGCTCAACCACCAGATTGTGCAGGTGAACACTTTCCTCATGCCCCAAAAGTCTTGCCAGATTTTCCTTGCTTTCCGAGCGGAAGATCGGATACACGGAATCCGGGTCCCGAAGCTCCACATCGAAAAGCCCGACTTTTTCAATCGTAAATGCCTTTCCGTCCAGATACAGCGTATCGCCGACACGATAATCCGGCTGCACCGGAGCTGTCGGTTCTGGCTGCACAGTTGCAGGCTCTTTTTCAGCCTCCATAGCTCTGCTGCGAATCTCCTGCAACGCCTCTGACGCACTCACATAATCGGCAAATGTCTGCACTTTTCCGTCCGAATATCCGTAATACTCTTCTTTGACATAATCCCAGATGGCAAACGCATCTTTAGAATCCGGAAAGTTCTCGCCGGTCATTGTGACCACAAACCGTTCATCCGGTGCATAGCCAGACTCTCTGGAAAGTTCGCTGGCGTGTTCCTGCATTTCCAGTACCAGAGGATCTGTCTCTGCGTGAGCCGATTCCTGTACTTCTTCGGATTCCACATCTGGGAATGGAATGTCCTGCTGCAAATTCTGCTTGCTCTGTTCAACATAGAGCCAGTCTTTTGCTTCCCGTTCCTGAACTTTTTCAATCAACTGCTGGCGGTAGGTCTCTGCCTCCCATTCGCTGGTAAACTCTTCGCTGACACCATCCGGCTCCACATGAATGCCGTCCTGAATATCATCCCAGACCGCATAACCATCGTCTGTCTCCATCACGGTAAACCGCTGTGGTGCCGCCAGTTCACTCCGGGCATATACATCCGCAGCCGTATTCAGCATGTTGTCCACATGCTCATTTCCGGTATCGTAGCGTTCCGGTGGCGTTGGCGGAAACACATGGGCGGCAGTCGGCATAGGAAGCGGCGCGCCGTATTCCTGCTCCAGCTTCCGATACTCTTCCATTTCCAGCGCGGTCAGGTACTGATCATTTTCCACAAGCCGGTCTAACCGCTTATCCACCGCCGACCATGTGAGTCGCACTTCCCGGTCATGGTCATAATTGCGAAGCAGAATACCTCTTCCGTTATAATCGGCAAAACCGCGACTGCCATCCATAAAGGTATAGCTGTGGCCACCGAGACCGTATTCCGCTTTCAAGAATGCAGCTCGTTCTTTTGCGTCCCCTTGCTGCTGATACAGCGCATAAATACGGATCTTTCCGCCTTCAAAATTGGAGCCTGTCCGCAGCATCCGGTCGATTTCATCCTCAGAAATAACAAAAGCGGAGGGCTTTTCGCTCTCCGCTTCTTTGGCTGCATTTTCTGCCGCCGCATCAATTTTCTGAATCTGCTCTGCTTCGGACTGAAACAGACTCATGAAGTTTAACTGTTGATAAGTTCCGTCAGAATGACTTCCTCTGCCTGCGCTTTCAGCATGTTCATGTGCTGCACCCAGGCCATCTGGTTCAATTTCTTGTCCGGTGCCGGATTCGCTTTCAGAAGATCCGCCATCATCTGCTCCATCCGTGCGGTCGCGGTCTCCTGAATCTCCCACAGGTGCGGGTACAGCTTCTCGGTCAGGATCAGGTGATTGTACAGCAGCGTGTTGTTCTCCTGCAGAAACGCTCTGCGCATCCTCCCGTACTTGCCCAGGGGCTTCTGTTCCTGCACCGACAACTGGATGTCCGGAATCAGGTAATCGCCGTTCTTCGTGTAATTCAGCTCCATCATAGTTTTGGCTCCTTTCTGCCTGCTTATCTCTTTCATAGGTTCGGATCGTGCGTTCAATTTCCCGGAAGATCTGGCTGGACATTTCGCTGACCGCAGTTCCCAGCACATTGGCGGCAGCCTGCGTATTAAAATCAAAGATGTCCAGAAAATCCTCGTGCTCAAAATAGTCATCTGCATTGCCCACCGTCCGGGTAAAGACGGAATATGCGATGCTGACAGCGGCAGCTCTCTTAAAGGAAGCTCCGATATTGAGTTCATCATATCCTTCCAGATAGGAATCTGCAACGATGTCACTGATCTGCCTGCGGTTTTCCTCCCAGTAATCCCTTGCAAGGCGTTCTGCCGCTTCCATGATATGATTTTCCAGAGACCCAGCACCGGCAGAAACATCAAATGCTGCATCCAGTGCGCGAATGATTGGCTGCTCATGCTCCGCATTCATTTTCCAGAGCTGTACCGGTCGGGAATTCTTCCGTTCTCCGGTATCTGCCACATCAAATACATACCGCAGTTTCGGCTGCTCGCCGCGCATGTCCAAAAGAGCAATGCCCTTGGAGCCACGCTTCACATAGCGGTTCATCCGATCATTCCAGAGATCGTACTCTGCACAGGCCGTCGCTTCTGGTCTCTGCTTATAGATCATCAGCTGCTCCGCAAAAGGATACTTATAAAGCCGTGCGGATGTGGTCAGAAACGCTGTCCACTGCTCTTTGCTGCCAGTGATCTGTGCCGCAGCTTCCTGCGCCATCTGCATATAATAAGCCGTTTTCGTCATCATCTGTCTTTTTCCTCCTCTCCTTTATTCGTCCGGATACAAATCCAGTGCCTCATATTCTGCATCCGTCATCTCTGCCAGTTTTGCAAGCAGCGAGGCCGTCCACCTGCGCAGGTTTCTGTCTCTGCCCGTCAGACTTTTTTGCATCTTTTGAAGCTCTTCGATCAGCCCTGTCCGTGTGCCAGGGCTGTAAAGCATCATGAGCATCCATTCGTCATCCGTAAAACGCATTTATAACTCCTTTTCTTCGCAGCACCTGCGAGGCGGCGCAGGCGGCACAGCCTCCTGCTTTTCCTTCAGCTGGTCCAGAACCGATGCTTTCTCCACCGGTTCTTCCTTCTTTCCGTTATTGATTACGCCGTCAATCATGCCGTAATCGTCCTCCATCGCCATTTCTGCGGCTTTCAGGTAGTTCTCCGGTTTCAAAAATCCGGGCAGTTCCTGGAAGCCGATGGAATCCACATAGTGACAGCTTACAACACCATTCTGCCGTAAAGCCACGATGTCAGACACAGAAAGACTATGACCAGTAAAATCATCAGGGCGGGAAACATTGAATTTCGCATACAGTTCCTCCAACATCGTATTCTGATCCTTGTAGGGAAGAAGCGGAGCCGTATAAACCACCTCATAATGGTCAATATCCGGTTCCAGCCCCATCCGTTCCAGTTCGCGCCATAGACGAAAAGCGTTCATATACCGTATCCTCGCTGCGGCGAAGCTGCAAAATCGCATACTGGTCGGTAGTACTGTCGAGAAATGCCATCATTCTTTCGTCCGGTGCCTGCGTTCCATGCACTTCATCCCATTTTTCAATTCTTGCCATCGTTCATTTCTCCCTTCTCCATAAACGGCAGGCCGTTTTCCTTTGCTTCCTGCCGCTGCTGTTCCCGCCGCTTTTCACTATAAGGCGGTCGGATACCGACGCAGCGTTTCGGAATCGTATAAGTGACCGACCCATGCTCCCGGTGCTCCAAAATAAACTGCTCCGGATACTGTTTTCGCAGTTCCCGAAGCTTCTTAATCAGGCGGCTGTCATGGGTATAAATGCTGGCGGTATCCAGTTCATTATCAAAATTGATGACGGTTTCCTGCTCTGCCTTCGTAAGCTTGTATTTCATCGCTCTGCCTCCTTCGCCTTGGCAGCTTTCACCGGCGTATCCGTTCTGGAAGACAAATCCGAGAGTTTACCCAGCACAGATTCCCGTCTGCTGATTTCCGCTTCCTCTGCACGATCACAAAGTTCATCATAGTCAATCCGCGTCATGGTGCGGCCACCGAACCCATAATCCGAAAGAATCTGGTCTCTGGCTGCATTCATGCTGATTTCCGGGTTGTCGATCTGTCCACCGTCAATTTCCGTAAAGTCCTTATGATATAAGGTATAGTCGTAACCGTCCTCACAGGTCTGAATGGCAAGAAAGCCCTTGCTTCCCAAATCCCATGCACTGCGATCTTCCGTAATCAGCGGCTCCGGGCGGCATGTACCACCGCCGCGTTCCAGCATTTCTGCCAGCTGACAGATGTGCAAAACATCATACCCCAGGCGCAAATGATATTCGTCCATATATTCGCAGCGAGCTGAGAACTTCCGGTTCGGATACTCGATCTCCACTGCACTGCCATCCGGAATTTTGAACCGATCCTCGTAGTTGCTGGTGATAAACCGGATATTTTTTGCATTCTCCAGCTCAGGATCAGCCTTTTTCATCTGCCAGAGAACCTTTCTGCCGCCGCGTACCTGCTCCAGCATCTCCGGAGCTACCGGCGCAACGGCAAGACCGTCAAGCTGGGGAATCTTCTGAAGTGCTACCACCCTTGCGCTTTCTTCCAGCGTAGAAGACGGCTGTTTATCCAACACATCCCAGCCAATGTGTCCCTCGGTGGTCTGCACCTTGCTGTCCATATCAAAGCAATGGAATTCCACGCCGTCCTGCTTTTCCTGCAAGGAAAGCAGCGCAGCATTATCCACCAAATAAGCTGCATTCATCATTTTCATGCTCATTTTTTACCTCCAAACTCCAGCTTAAATGCTGCTGCACCGTCCTCGCCAGTCTCTACATGAACGGTTGTGTCATAGTAACGTCCAGACTTCTTGGAATAGCAGTGGGTAAGCCGTGCTTTTCCCTGATTTACCAGTTGCTTTGCCAGTTCCTCTGTCATCTGCTTTCCCAGTGTCTGAAAGAACCTGTTTTCCTTCCAGAGCGCAAATTTACAGCTCTTATCCCTGCAAAACCATCCATTTGCCGTTTCACAAACATCACTGCCGCAGGCGGGGCAGGAACCAATGACTTTGCATTCCGGCTGCATCAGGACATTGGCACCTTTCACAGCCTCGTAGGTTTTTACAAGTCCGCTGACCATGCTGCTGATTTCTCCCATAAAGGCATCGCTGTCATACTCGCCGTGTTCTATTTTCAGCAGTTTTACCTCCCAGTCTGCCGTCATGGATGGAGACTGAATCTGTTCCGGCACCACCGTCACCAGCGCATTTCCCTTGTCCGTAGAACAAAGGTATTTCGTTTTCTTATCGCCCCTGCGCTCGATAAAGCCTTTCTGTACCAGTTTTTCGATGATGGCAGCGCGTGTAGCTGGTGTGCCGATGCCTTTTCGCTCTACACCAGCCGGAAATTCATCCGAGCTGGCACTTTCCATCGCTGAAAGCAGAAGATCTTCGGTAAACCTCTTGGGTGGGCTGGTCTTGCCTTCTTTCAGATCGACACCGGCAAGTTCCAATGTCATGCCTTCCGAAAGCTCCGGAAGATCACCTGCCTCCGCATTCTTCTCAGCATCTTCAACCGGCTTTCCTGCATATTGCCTCCAGCCCATATCCGTGACTGTTTTGCCTTTCGTGCGGAACTTCTGACCGGCACACTCCGCTTCTACTATGGTTTCTGCATAGTGGCAGGGTGTTCCGACCGCACAAATCAGCCGCACCGCCAGCAGAGTAAGAATCGCTTGTTCTCCACTGGGAAGCGAGGAAATGTCATAACCCGCCGCTGTTTTTGTAGGGATAATGGCATGGTGATCGGTGACTTTCTTAGAATTGATGACCTGCGCTGCATTCACCGGTGCCGGTACATCCGCCTGAATCTGAAAGCTCTGCTGGATCACAGAAACAAGTTCCGGCACCAGCGGTGCCATATCATCCGTCAGATACCGGCTGTCGGTACGGGGATATGTCACGAGTTTCTTCTCGTACAGAGCCTGTGTGTAATCCAGGGTCTGCTGGGCAGTGAATCCCAGCTGCCGATTTGCTTCTCTCTGAAGCGATGTCAGATCAAACAAGGCCGGGGGCTTCTCTGATTTTTCTTTCTGCTCTACCTTGGTAATGATGGCACTTCCTGCCTGGCAACACTCTGCCACCAGTTTTTCTGCTTCTGCTTTTTCTTTCATTCGCTCACCGCCCGCTTGAAAATCCCGAAATTTTAATTCTGCCGAGTAGAACGGCTCCGGCTTGAACGCCCGGATTGCTGCATCTCGCATAACCACCATCGCAAGCGTTGGTGTCATCACGCGCCCCACATTCAGGGTCTGCCCATACAGACATGAAAAAAGCCGGGTGGCGTTGATTCCGACAATCCAGTCGGCTCGCTCCCGGCATAAAGCCGCCTCATATAAGGCATCATATTCTGTTCCCGGTCTGAGCTTCTGAAAGCCTTCCCGGATAGCACTGTCCTCCATTGATGAAATCCAAAGCCGTTCCACCGGCTTTTTGCAGCCGCACTGATGGTAAACCAGTCGGAAAATCAGTTCGCCCTCACGCCCTGCATCGGTTGCACAGATCAGACTCTCCACATCTTTCCGCTGCATGAGCTTTTTCAGGATTCCGAACTGCTTTTTCGTGCTGGCGGACACCTGATACTGCCAATGTTCCGGCAAAATCGGAAGATCATCATACTTCCACTTTGCATACTTTTCATCATAGGCTTCCGGCTGGGAAAGTTCCACCAGATGCCCCACACACCAACTGACAAGGTAGCCATTGCCCTCCATATAACCGTCCCCGCGCTGATCTGCCCCGATCACTTTCGAGAGACTCATGGCAACCGAGGGCTTTTCCGCTAATACAAGCTTCATTCGATACTGCTCCTTTCGCAAAAAAATTAGCAGCCAGGCACCGAAGCGCATGACTGCTATGTAAGGAACGGTATTCTGTTTTAGGTCTACAAACTGGGGCTTTTATGATCTTGCCACAGCTTATCAGTCTATGCACGTCAACTGTTGAAACCGCCGTGTACCGAACGGTACGCACGGTGGTGTGAGAGGACGGCGGTTAGTCACCGCCTCCTACTCGCTTGTGCCCATGTTTCGGCCCTCCACATCATCACTCCGCGCATGCGTTGTGCCTCGCCGCAACGCATTCTGCCCCTCGCTGACTCATCGCCAGGCATCGCTGATGGTGTTCGTCTGCCCATCCTCACTTCTGCAGTATCTGCTTTTCGTTCTCCTGCACACGCCGCTCGAGCGCTGTATACTGCCGGAGCTCGTCCTCGGTAAATCCTCGGAACTTCGCCTGCTCGTAGTCACGCTCCGCGGCCGCGATATCCTGCAGCACCGCATCCGACGCCGGCAGCAGCTCGAGACGAATATTCCGCGGCTCGCGTTTTTTCTCGTCATTCCGTTCGCGTCTGCATCCTGTGCCTCGCCACGCTTTCCGAAAAAGCCGGTCGCCTCGGCTATTTCCGCCGCTTCACGTCGTTTCCTCGGCACGTCGACCACTTCGAGCATCCCGCGTGAGACCAGCTTCTGCAGCGCGGCGCGCAGATCCCCGCGGCTCATATGCATCAGCTCCGCGAGATCCTTCCGGCTCAGCGCCTTTCCGGCATCCTTTCGATCAGTCGCCTCCACGGCATCTTCCCGCGCAGGCATCTGCGCTTCAGCCCCTCGAGTGAGCGCCTTTCCCGCGTCCTTCCGATACAGCAGCAGCGACAGCTCCGCCAGCGTCATATCATACTTCAGCGCCACCGACTCGAGATAGCGCTCGAGCAGCTTCCGGTCGCGGTACTTCTCCACGATGATCCCATCCTCCGAAATCACCTCCTGCAGCGCCTGGCTCCGCTCCTCACCGAGCTTCTGCGTCCCCGGAATCGTCGCCGGGAACACGAAACCATCCTTCGCCGCATCCACTAGAAAATGATAGACCTGCAGCCGCTTCCGCTCATACGCATCCTCATCCAGCACATGCTTGAAGAAGTCGTTGTAGCACTCGAACATCGCGAGTTTCATCTCCACCGTCCGCGCGAAGCTGATCTTCTGATTCACCAGCGAACCCTTCGTCTTCACATAATAGTAGACCGGCGTCCGCAGCGCATAGAACGTCGTCGCATAGCGCACATACTCGAGATTAAACAGAAAATCCTCGCACCAGCTGAGCTTCGCATCCATCCGGATCCCGTGCGCCTCCACAAGCGAGCGCCGGTACAGCTTATTCCACAGCACCCCATAGTAGTAGTCCGCCGGGTTCTCCATCATGAAGCCAACGAACGCTTCACGCCCGATCACCTGGTCCGCGTCGATATCCCCCTTCCGCGACACCATCTCTCCGACGACACGATAGAAATCCGCGATCACCATGTCGCAGCCCGTCTCCTCGGCCGCCCGCACCATCAGCTTCGTCGCATCCGCCGTCAGCCAGTCATCACTGTCCACGAACTGCAGAAACGTACCCCGCGCCCGCGCGATCGCCTGGTTTCGCGTATCCGACACCCCCGTATTCTCCTTATGCACGACCACCACGCGCGCATCCGCCCGCGCATATCCGTCGCAGATCTCCCCGGACCGATCCTTACTTCCATCATCCATGAGGATCAGCTCGAAATCCCGAAACTCCTGATTCAGAATACTGTCCACACAGCGCGCGAGACTCTTCTCCGCGTTATACACCGGCACGATGATACTGACCTTCGGCTCCATAGGCACCTCCATCAAAAAACTACTTCTAGTTGTACCATAAAACCCTCCCGTTGACACTCGTATATTTCTGCTCACTTTTCCCGGGCCAATGTCTCGGCCCTCCGCCTGCTCACTCCGCGCCCACGCGTCCGCACCCTCCACCTTCTCACGTCGCGTCCACCCATTCGCACTCGTTGCCTTTATCGCGCCCATGCCTCCGCCCACTACCTCCTCACGTCGCATCGAAGCACCAATTCCCTCATGAAAATGTCATATTACAGCATAAATTCGCTCATGAAAGTGTAATGAAGCACGGATTATTCCCTCATGAAAGTGGCAAAATACTGAAAAGAACGCTCATAAAAGTGGCAGAGCACGGAAATCTGAATGGTAAAATTCCGAGTTGTTGAGCTGTTCTTACTTTCTATTTTATCAGATATCGCCTACAGAGTCCATAGCTTCATAGCTCAAAACAGTTCACCCACCAACCATTTGGCTATGTAAAGGGGACGGCTTTTCAGCCGCCCCACCGGTCAACGCTGCGTTAATCAGACAGGTTCATCGTCCGATTCCGCTTCATAATCCTCGTTGACATCCACTTCTTCGTCCTCGTCACCATCATCCTCCGGCAGCTGGAGCGTATCTTCATCCTCATCGTGATAATCCGCATCCGGGTCCGGCTGATTTTTCTTGGACGCAGGCTTTACGCCCTTCATCTTGATATAGAGATAACCGCCGACACCGGCTGCACCGATCACAAACAGAAGCAGCATAATCATCGGAAGCGGAGACGATTTCTTCTGCTCGCTCTCTGTTTTCTGCTCTTCCGGTGCCGGTTCCGTCTCCTGCGGCTTTTCGGTTTCCGCAGGTTCCGTGACTTCCGGCTCCTTCTCCCGATACTTGGCAGCTTCCTCTTCATCCATCAGCGCAAGTAGATCGGCCTCGTCCACCATGTTCAGGAAATGCACATTCTGGTTGCCGTCTTTATCGCGGTCGATGATCAGATAAAAGGTGTTGCCCGCCTTTGTCACCAGCGTAATGAACTGCTGGCTGGATTTATCTTCTTCCTCACCGATATCGTCCACCAGCGTCATATTTCCTTCCGGAGTCAAAGCTGCACTGGATTTCGTCTCATCCTCGGATGACATTCCACTCTGCATCAGATCCAGAAACAGCTTCAGCGCATCTTCACTGAACATGCTGCTGTCTTTTGCAGAATCCGTGACATTCAGGTACTTTCCATGTGCATACCCGGTTTTGCCGTTGAAGTTTACCTTATACCAGTCACCGCATTTTTCGACAATCTCCACCGTATCGCCGGAATGCAGATATCCGATAATCTCCTGATCCATGCCGGGACCGGAACGAAAATGCAGACTGGTGATCCCCGGCACCACCGTACCAGTCTGCTTTTGGGACTTTTCGCTGCCGATATTGTATTCTTTGCCGCCCACCGTAACGATCAGGTTCCCATCCGCATCCGTAGAGACCTCATAGCCATCCGGCAGAACCTGCATGTCCGGGTCGATTTCGATGCTGTCTGTATTGTCCGTTTTCCCCGCATTTGTGCTTTCTGCTGCATCCGTCTCCTGTACAGCGGTACTGACAGGCGTGTTCTTCTGCACATCATCGCCCGTATAGGCAAATGCAGTGGTCGTAAAGGTTCCTGCCGCCATCACGCTGGCAAGCAGCATTGCCATCATCTTTTTCATTCCATATCCTCCATTTCTTTCTCATCCAGTTTCAGGTTCTCTGGATTGGGAACCGCAGCCTGCGCCAGCTGAATGATGACTGCCAGCTGTTCCGGGGTCAGGCTCTGGGCATGTACCATTTCACAGATTTCGCTGTTTTCCTGCTCGTGGTACTTTCTGTCCCATTCCTTTCTGCGCTCCTCCCACTCATCGCGTTTCCTGCGGGCTTTCTCGCGCTCCGCAGCAATCTTTTCCAGTTTCAAGCTCATATCGTATCCTTTCCGGGCGAATAAACGCCCTATTTTTATCGAATTCTTCCAATGCAGTAGTAGTGCTGCCGCCAGTAGCTCGTCTCAATGGAAGCATAGGAAATTGGTGAGCCACAGTGGATCATCATCCCGTTGCCGACATAAATGCCCACATGGGATGCGCCGCTGGTGTTGTAGGTTTTCTGGAAGAAGATCAGGTCTCCGGGCTTTGCCTCACTCTTCGGGATAATGTCGCATTTTCCCATCAGACCATTGGCCGTCTGCCTGCCCACATTCCAGCCATTGCCGCAGTGGTTGATAACCCAGCTGACAAAGCCGGAACAGTCAAAGCTGGTACTCGGCGAGCTGCCGCCCCAGACATAGGGATAACCGAGATATTTCTCTGCTTCGGTAATCATCTTCCGGAATTTTTCATCCGTCAGAGCCTCACCCGGAATGTCGTAATCCTGATATTCTCCACTGGAATCCGCGCCGTCCGGCGTTGCAAAGGCTATGCCTGCAAACAGGTCATCCCGATTGCCCCGGCACTCCAAAGTGACTTCGTAGCGTTGCAGCTGGTCATCTGTGAGGCCGGAATTTCTGGCAACATAGTCCACACCCCGATTGAGCAGCGTTACATTGAGGATTTTATACTCATACTGTACCGTTACCTGATAGGTGTAGGTGTGTCCGGTTCCGGTGATTGGATTGTAGCGATAGCCCACACGGGTTTCTTTCCTTGTCCGGATTTCCACCTTTTCCTCCAACTTCAGCTCATACTGCGCTTCAAAAATACTCTGGAGCCGCGCCTGCACCTGGCTTCTCGTATAGTTTTCAAATTCTACGGTCAGCAGAGATGCAAGCTCATAGGGATTGTGACCAATCTCTGCCAGATTGTAGCGATACTCGTCATAGCCCGGATGGTCGGTTTCAATGCGGTCGATTTGTTTGCGAAGTTTATCTTCCAGCTTGGTATAATCCGTCTCCACGCCTTTCAAATCTTCATCTTCTGCCGTGTAGGAAGTCCCCAGCACCACATTGCCGCCGCCATTGATCAAGACGGAGCATGACGAAACCGACCCGGCAATCACCAAAACAAGCAGTCCCACGGCTGCGGTACCGATGATGATATGCGAGTGGCTCTGCACAAACTGAAATGCCTTTTCCGTCATGCTGGCAGTACCCTGCGCAGCTTTGGCTGTGCCAGCTGCTGTGTTCTCCGCTGCGGCTGCACCTGCCTTCGCAGCGGCATACTCTTTTTTGATAGCCTGCTTCTGCCGCCATCTGGAAAAGAAATTCGAGCCAGCCTGCGGATCAGACTTCATGCGTTCCGCAAAGATGGAATCCACGGCATCTTTATCTGCTTTTTTCTCCAACCGCTCCAGCTTTTTGTACTGCCGCAGCTTTCGACCATATTGGAACCGGGAACCAGCACGGGCTGCACCTTCCGCTGAGCCTTCGGTAAAATGCGCTGCCTCCACACCAGAATTATTATCCTGGTCGGCATTGCGCACACTCTGATGTGCCTTGGCTGAAAGTGTATCTGCCGCAAGATTTCCCGGCTTCTTTGGCTTTCCGCCTTTTTTCCCGGAAGCTGCTGCATTCTTTTTCGCTTTTACTTCCTGCTCTGATTTCAGCTTCTTACTGCGCATCTTAGCAAGATCGGCCTCGTGACGAATCTGCCTTCGGTGTTCCGCTTTTTTCTTGCCGCCGTCTCCCGTACTGCTATCTGCGGTTTTGCTTCTGGAATCGCGAAGGGTGTTCTCCGCACCCTCGCGCTCCTGCCGCAGCTTGTCTCCGAGATTCGGATTTTTCTTGCCAGCCATTGCTTACGCCTCCTTTGCTTCCTGAACTTCGGTTAATTTTGTCGTCATAATCCGGTACAGTTCCAGATCGGTCGGGAAACGATCAACGAACGGCAAAATCACATTTCCGTAGAACAGCAGTCCTTCGCCTTCGCCGGAGTGAGTCACATAGGACAGCTGGTGCGGGCTGATATTCAGCTGATCCGCCAGAATCTGACGGTCACCGGCTGCCTGATTCAGCATATAAATGAAGTCGCTGTTCTCAAAAATGTTCGTCACTTCGCGGGAAGAAAGCAGATCTTTTACGTTCTGGGTGATGCCGGTGGGAATACCACCCCATTTACGGAATCGCTTCCAGATTTCCACGCTGTAAGCCGCTGTCTGCTCTTCTTTCAAAAGCAGATGGAACTCGTCCATATAGTAGCGGGTGGCTTTACCGGCATTGCGGTTGGCGGTTACACGCCCCCAGACCTGATCCTGCACCACCAGCATACCGATCTTTTTCAGCTGCTTGCCCAGCTCCTTGATGTCATAGCAGACCAGCCGGTTATTGATATCTACGTTGGTGCGGTGGTTAAACAGGTTCAGCGAACCGGTCACATAGATTTCCAGTGCCGTTGCCACATGGTGTGCTTCCTTTTCATCCTGCCGGAGCAGTGCCTCGTACAAGTCCTGCAACACCGGCATGTTCTCCGGCACCGGATTTTCAAAATAGGTCTGGTAAATCTGATGAACACATCGGTCGATGACCGTCTTTTCTACCGGCTGCAAGCCTTCTTTTCCGCCCACGATCAGCTCACACAGGGACAGGATGAAATCTGCTTTCAGGGCAATCGGATTATCCTCTTCCGAATAGTTCGCATTGATGTCCATCGGGTTGATATACTGCGTGCTGGAAGGGCTGATTTTAATGACCTGCCCCTCAAATTTCTTCACCAGTGCCGTGTACTCGGCTTCAGGATCGCACACAATTACATCGTCATCCGTCACCAGGAACGCATTGGCGATTTCTCTCTTGGCAGAGAAGGATTTACCGGAACCGGGAGTACCCAGAATCAGTCCGTTGGGGTTTTTGAGCTTTTTCCGGTCAACCATAATCAGGTTGTTGGACAGAGCATTCAGCCCATAGTACAGAGCCTCTTTCCCGGTCTGAAACAGTTCCTGGGTGTAAACGGACGAAAATTGCCGTGCTGCTGGTAGTCATGCTGCGCTGAATCTCAATCAGGTTCTGTGCCAGCGGCAGACAGCTCATCAGCCCCTGCTCCTGCTGAAAGTCCAGACGGCGCAGGTTGCAGTTGTACTTCTGCGCGATACTGGAAGCTTGAAACACATTGGTTTCCAGCTCCTGCTCCGTCTCGCCGGTGTTCATCACCAGAAAGGTCAGCAGGAACATACGCTCATTCTGGCTCTGCAATTCCTTCAGCAGTGCCTTTGCGTCCTTGCCGTAAGTTGCCAAATCTGACGGAATGATGTCCATATCGTATCCGGAACGGACAGCTTTCTTCTGTTCCTCAATCTTGGAACGATCCAGCTCCGTAATGGTGTGCTTGATGGATTTGATTGCTTTATTCTGGTCTACCGACTGAATGTGCATAGTCACGATCTGGCTGGATTCCATATCCAGAAAATCCTTCAGCAGCTGATCCGACAGGTCGGAAGCCGTGATCTGGAGATAGGACATGGAGCCATACATCCCGCCCATCTGAAAAATACGGTTCTTCGGAAAGGCAAAACCGGTCGGTGCAATAAAGTCCTTTACCGACAGCCCGCTCTCCGGCAACCACTTCCAATCGAAATTGAATCGGTCATGGTCACCCATGTGGAACATATCGTGCATCAGATGAAGCCGTTCCTTGCCGTTCAGCAATTTTGCCCGGACACCCAAGCGTTTGAAGTTGTTCATCAGGTCGATCTCGATGTGAATGAGCCTCGGCTTTGCCTGTTTCATGGATTCCGCCTCAATGCCAAACGTCAGGTACTTCGTCTTGGTCAGGCCGTTGTTGCCCTGGGCAAGCTGGCGGCGCAGCATGGTGCTGTACTCCGTGCGCACCGGATTGAAATGATCCTTCTGGTACGGGATACGCACCATCTTCTCAAAATTCGAGGCATCCGTAGCCATATTCATAAAAGAAAGCTCAAAGCGGATGCTGGAATCAAAGAAGTTCAGGAAGCTGCACCATTCCTCAAAGATAGCCGTCTGATCCTCCTGCTGTGCCAGCTGGTAATTGATGTCCTGAAACTGAATGGTTTTGGTGTAGTAGTTGTCCGTCACACGGCAGATACCATCCGGGAACATCCGCTGAAAGGGAATGCTATCCTGAGCTGAGTGCGGAACCGTGCTGTCACCCCTTGCACGGTCAATCACCGTCTGCACCTGTTTTTGCTCTGCGGCTGACAGATGGGACGGCATTCGGATGTCATCCTGCTTTTATCTTCGCTGTCAGCTTTTCGAGAATTTTGAACAATGCGATTTACCTCCATTTCCACGTCTGCCTGCTGAACCAGCAGTGCATAGTAATTTTTTGTTTGTAAGGCCGCGTTTTCGGCCTCTTGAACTTTGCCTCATAGAAGTGCTTTGCCACCACTTCCAGCGGCTGACCGTCTTTCTCATACATGGCAAGAAAGAAAAGCGGCAGCATCACCGCCATCATGCCAAGTGCGGCAAGGCTCAGATTCCCGCTGGATTTGAGTAAAAAGAAAACCGGAACGCCAATCAGCGCACCGGCTCCGAAGCAGAGAATCTGCCGTTTGGTCAGGTTCATAAAGACCTTGGTCTTGACCTTTGAAAGGTCTCGCGGCACAGAAATATAAGATGCCATGACTCATTCCTCCTCTCTTAGTGCGCTGCAAACACGGATTTC
>ENA-OQKR01000422-OQKR01000422.1-human-gut-metagenome-genome-assembly--contig:-NODE-422-length-17696-cov-5.363880_pt1 | contig 17696 bp, 16 predicted proteins | sample MGYA00242803_ERZ504806 | MGnify/ENA primary metagenome ERZ504806 (study PRJEB26092, sample SAMD00036399) | human gut metagenome | host: Homo sapiens | study: EMG produced TPA metagenomics assembly of...
TATTCGTAGGAACGCTTTTTTTATTATCAATTGTTAATTAAAACATCACCAATGTCTTTCCGGATAAAGGTCATTCCACCATGCCGGACTATCCTGCAGCCAGCGGGCAAACCAAGCCATAATTGAATTGTGCCACAATTCACGTTTTGCATAATCAAGTACAAAATGGTTTTCACCATCTACGGTAATAAATTCCACCGGCTTACCCAATATCTTCAGCGCATTATACAATTGGATACTTTCACCGATAGGCACGTTTGTATCTACCGTGCCATGCAGCAACAACAGAGGGGTATTAATCTTGTCCGCATTGAACAATGCTCCATGCTTCGTAAACAAATCGGGATTATTCCAAGGATAGCTATCGGCTGCCGCAACAGAGTTATAGGAATATCCCCAATAACCCTCGCCCCAATAGCTCGTTACATTGCTGATACCAGCATGCGAGGCAGCGGCAGCAAACATATCCGTCTTAGTCTGCAGATACATCGTCATGAATCCTCCATAAGAGGCACCCAGGCATCCGATACGTTTATCGTTGACAAACGGATGGGCTGCACAGAATTTCTTCGTACCTTCAATGATCTCATCGGCCGTACGCTCACCCCATGCATTGACATGGCGTGCAGAGAACTCCTGGCCGTACCCGATGGCACCACTGGGCTGGATAACATAAACCACATAGTCACGTGACGCAAACAACTGTGCACAGTACGGGGAAGTTATACCGCGGGTTGTAGGAGTCGTTCCTCCATAATAGTATACGATAAGCGGATACTTCTTGTTCGGGTCAAAAGACGGCGGCAGACAAACCATTCCCTTTATCTCCGTACCGTCCGAAGCTGTAAAGTTCCACTCTTCCATCTGTCCCAGCTCAATCTTATCGAGGATGGGCTTCATGGGATTGGCAAGCAGGGTAGAAACTTTTTTCTTCGTGTCGTACGTATAAGCTACGCCCGTGCTGGTGTTTCCTCCGCCCACATAGGCAGCCACAACCGGATTGTCATTGGCCAGCGTGAAGGAAGTAATCACATCTTCTTCAAGCGGAAGCATTTCAAAGCCGCCCGTCTTCGGAACATAACGGTAGATATGCCTGCAATCCCCATCAGTCGTATCGAAATAGATACATCCGTCCACACGGTTCCACTGCACGAGAGACACCGTAGGATTGAAATCGCGCGTGATAGCCTGCACTTTCTTTGTAGCCAAATCCATAATGAATGCTTGGGTATCAAAGTCATTGGCTATGGGATGTTCACCGCAATTCTTGCCAATGCCTCCGAAAGCAGACGGACTGCCCGTCACCAGAAGCTGCTTCCCGTCCGGAGAGTAAGAAGCACTTCCCAGATAAGCATCCCAGGCGACCAGCGTATCTGCCTGCAAGGTGGTCAAATCAATCTCGAAAAGAGAAGAGAGGGAGAAAGGGCATCGAGTGATGTCCGGCTTGGAAGTGCTGCACAACAGTTTCTTGCCATCCGGGGAAATATCATTCAGATAGACGTTGTGACTACCGTAGGTCAGGCGCTCGGAAAGTCCCGTCGCCACATCGTATTTCATGAGATAATAGCGGTCACGAGAATTGGGGATACGGTCGTCCGGATGCAAGAGACGTTTCAACGGGCCACTCACCTTTTCGCCCTCGTCCGTGAGCATATAGATAAGATAGTCTTCTGTAGGAGACCAGCTGAAATATCCTTCGGGAACATTCTTCAGCAGCACTTCCTCACGCATCGTGGCGGGATCGAACACAACCAGGTCATTCTGCTCCTCGCCCATAACCGTATAATAGAGCTTGTTGCTGTTGGGCATCCAGTTCATCTTTTCATTGGCATTGGGCAATATCACCCGGCCGGTCTTTACCTCGGTCAGCTCACAACGGGTCCTGGAACGCTTCACGTCGTAATTGTCCGAATAGCGGGTCAGCAGATACTTGCCGTTGGGCGAAAGAGAAACCCTGCTCGCTCGGGAGCCGAAATTGGTGTTGAACAAAGAGAAACGTCTCTTCATGTCCGGTGCCATCCGGCAGGCTACATCGGCAAAGTCCTTTTCCTTTTCAAATTCGCATTTCAGCATCGGCTGCATCTTGTCGTCCGCGCTTGAAAGCAACTTGATGACAATCTCATAATCCGCTTCGGGGTCCATACGCAGACTGACAGCCGTAGGACGGACCTGCGACAAGCTGTCCTCCGCTGTCTCCTTGACTTGCTTGGATTCACCGTTTACAAACACCTCAAAACGGGCAGGAGAATATACATTCAGCTTGCCCTTCATGAAACGCTCCGCACGCAGATTGGTAGCAAACAGATAGAACAGATTGTCCTTGTCTGCCTTTGCCACAGTTACATATCCAGCCGTATCAGCAACCATACGTTCGTACCGACCTCCGTCGAAGTCGAGACTGACCTTCGTCTTCAGAAGATTGCCGGTAGTAAACTTGTCTCCCTTGAAGTTGATACTATCGCCCTGGAGGGGAGTGCGCACCGTAACGGCAGGACGCACATTATACTCAGCAACTCTTTCCTGAGCTTGGGCAGCCAATCCCGCAAGGAGCAGCAAACCCGACAAAACTGTGATTTTCTTCATTACTGTAAGATTAAATCGTTTCAAAACCATTCCATAAATTTCCAGGAGGGACGGGAGCCTCCACTTCTATCGGTTCTTTGGACACCGGATGCACAAAACGGATATACCGCGCATGCAGACAGATGCTGCCGTCGGGATTGGAGCGGGGCGAACCATACTTCAAATCTCCCTTGATGGGACAGCCCATCTTTGCCAACTGACAACGTATCTGGTGATGGCGTCCGGTTTTCAAATCTATTTCCAACAGATAATAGTTCTGCGACCGCCCGATGAGCCGGTAATGCAAAATCGCTTTCTTGCTGCCCGGCACCTCCTTGTCGTATGCATAACTCTTGTTCTGTTTCTCATTTCGCACCAGATAGTTCACCAATTCCCCCTCTTCCTCGCGGGGTAAGTTCTTCACTACTGCCCAGTAAGTCTTCTTCACCTCGCTATTCTTGAACATCTCGTTCAGACGCGACAGTGCCTTACTGGTCTTGGCAAAAACAACAAGACCGCTTACGGGGCGGTCCAGCCGGTGGGCGACACCGATAAAGACATTTCCAGGCTTGCTGTACTTCTCTTTCAGGTACTGCTTTACAGTTTCCGAAAGCGGTGTATCACCCGTTTTGTCTCCCTGAACTATCTCGGAAGCGGTCTTGTTGACTATAATGATATGATTGTCTTCGTATACGACAGTCATCGGTTGTTAATGTTTAATGATTAGTGATTAATGATTAATGACTAACACCCAACTTCTCATTAAACATTAATCACTAATCATTAATCATTAAATTACATATTCATCCCACCATCTACCTGAATAACCTGACCGGATACATAAGAAGACATATCAGAAGCCAGGAAAGTAGCGATATTTGCCACGTCTTCGGGTGTGCCGCCACGACGCAAAGGAATCTTCTTGCACCATTCAGCCTTCACCTCTTCAGACAAGGCGTCGGTCATGGCTGTCATGATGAAGCCCGGAGCAATGGCATTGGCACGGATTCCACGAGAACCCAGCTCCTGAGCGATAGACTTGGCCAAAGCAATCATACCGGCTTTGGAAGCAGAATAGTTGGCCTGGCCGGCATTGCCGTGAACACCTACCACAGATGCCATATTGATAATGCTACCCGCCTTCTGGCGCATCATGATGGGTGTGCAGGCATGGATAAAGTTAAATGCCGATTTCAGGTTGACATTGATAACCATATCCCATTGCTGTTCGCTCATACGCATCATCAGACCGTCACGTGTGATACCGGCATTGTTTACCAGAATATCAATACGTCCAAAGTCCTTATGGATTTCTGCCACTACATTGGCAGTGTCTTCAAAGTTTGCTGCATTGGAGGCATAAGCTTTTGCCTTTACTCCCAAAGCTTCCAATTCTTTTGCCGTAGCCTCGGCATTTTCATCAATCACCAAGTCAGTGAATGCAATATTTGCTCCTTCTTGAGCGAACTTCAAAGCGATAGCCTTGCCGATGCCGCGTGCAGCACCTGTCACAATGGCTGTTTTTCCATCTAATAATCCCATATTATTTTAAAATTATTTATAAAATGTATTCTTACTTCTTTCCCAATGCACCAAGTACCAGACGGGTCACGTAAGTATCGCGTACCGCATCGTCCAGATTGGCCCCTATATGGCCGCGGATATAAGGTGTTTCAATACCTTTGACACTGTAATGCACAATCTCGGCAGTCATATCCAAGTCATCTATCTGGAAAACACCCTTCTCCATACCTTCACGCAGAACCTCCTTGAAAAGCTGGGTCTCTGTAGCATCGAAACGTTTGCGCACTTTCTCCACTCTCCAAATATCCCGAAAGAAATTGGCACGAAGAGTACCATTCCGAAAGACAACCTCTTTTACCGCATCCAGATGAGTGTAAATCATTTCCATCAGTTTCTCGTCCGGCTGAATATCTTTCTCTACCACGTGCTTCATCATATCCGAAAGAATATCCAGCTCCGACTCGACAACAGCCAAGTAGATATCTTCCTTGCTCTTAAAATAGGTATAGAGCGTTCTCCTACCTTTCTTTGAAGCGAGGGCAATATCATTCATCGTGGTATTTTCAACACCCATCTTTGCAAACAGCTGACGGGCAACGTCCACTAATTTAGCTTTTGTCTTCGATACGGTCATAGATTAATTGCACATTGCTTTATTATTTGAGCAAAAGTAAGACATTTCCGCATATCTTACAAGAAAACATTCATTTTATTAATGAACAGCCCTAAAAAGGAAGAAAAAAAGTAGGCTTATTATCGTTCTATTTATCAACATATTACTCATTAAAATCCACTTAACCTCAAAAATATCATGCATTTTATTTGCATATTAAATAAAAAGCCGTACCTTTGCACCCACAAAACAATAACATCGCGGAGTGGAGCAGTTGGTAGCTCGTTGGGCTCATAACCCAAAGGTCATTCGTTCGAGTCGGATCTCCGCAACTACAATGAGGATAAAAGGTTTTATAAACCGTTTTATCCTCATTTTTTTAATTCCCATCAAGGACAGAAAAAAATGTTTGCGCAAATAATGTTTGTGCAAATTGCTTCCACACTTCCACCTCCTCTCCACATCCCTTTATTCATCGGCATTACAGATGCGGTGGAAGCAACTCAAAAGTGTGGAAGCAAAATTTGCTTCCACACCGTTTCACAAACAGAAATACTGACACACAAGAAGCTAACATGAAGTAACACAAGTTATTAATTTCTTGTATCACATCTTATTTATATCGTACCTGCACGAAATCAATATCCTGCAAACACGGTATTAATTCCATCTCCTCCCCCTTCAAATGCAATCAGAACAAATGCGTACAGCCACACAAAGCCAAGACTTCAATACTGTTTTCCTCTGTGCTTTATTCAGAGAATGAAGGTATTTATTACGTCGGACATAAGGAATCAACAGTATGCAACGGCCATGATGCAATCGCCTAACGGCCATCAACAACCCGCTTAACAGCCGTCAGCAGATCGCCGCACGACCATTAGGCGCTGATAAGGCAATGAGTAAAAGGGAACACTCCCCTATACACAAGTAAACAAAGCCCTATATACAACGGATTGAAAGCAGCGGTTTCCCTTAGAATATCCTGATGAAAAGCAACCCCAGCCCGATGGCAACGCCAGTCGAAACAAGTCCGGGAAGCATGAACGAGTGATTCAGCACATACTTGCCGATACGGGTAGTTCCGGTACGGTCGAAATTAATGGCCGCTACTACGGTGGGATAGTTGGGAATAAAGAAGTAACCGTTTACGGCCGGGAACAGAGCAACCAGTATCATAGGCGAAATGCCCAAAGCGATGCCCAAAGGCATCAGTGCGCGCACAGTGGCGGCCTGGCTATAAAGCAGAATCGACATGGCAAACAAGGCTATCCCGAACAGCCACGGCATTTGCCTCACCACTCCCTCGATGGACTGGGTCAACTGAAGCATGTTTCCCTGAAGAAAAGTATCTCCCATCCAGGCAATGCCGAATATGGCAATCACCGCCTGCATGCCTGCCGGGAAGACGGAACCTTGCGTTGCCTTCATGCCGTCGGTGCGAGTCAGCAGCAAGATGAGGGCGGCGGCAGAGAGCATCACGATTTCGATAATGGCGGACATGCCGAGTCTCACCGTCTCGCCGTCTATCACGAAGGCAGGACGCAAACTGTCGAACGAACCAAAGAACACGATAAAAACAGTGGCAAGGATAAAGATAAGCACGGACAAGACGGCATGCCGTTTATTGTGTATATCCTTTATCTCCACCTTCTTGACATCAAGATAGCCTTCGGTCAACCTCTTTCTGTACTCCGGGTCGTCTGCCAGCTCCTTGCCCACCTTCATGGAGAACAAGGCGCCCACAAGTACCCCGATAATGGTAGCAGGAATCGTTATTTTCAGAATATCGAACAAGGTGACATCAAATCCCGCCAGCAACCCAAGCAGTGCGACGGTGGCAGCCGAAATGGGACTTGCCGTAATAGCCTGCTGCGAAGCAATCACCGCAATGCCCAGTGGCCTCTCGGGACGAATCTTGGTCTCCGTGGCAACCTCGGCAATCACGGGAAGCACCGAATATGCCACATGTCCCGTGCCGGCAACAAAAGTAAACAAATAGGTCACAATAGGGCTCAAGATGGTGACCTGCGAAGGATTCTTCCGCAACAACCGTTCTGCCAGCTTTACCATATAATCCAGTCCGCCAGCCGCCTGCATGCAGGATGCGGCAGAAATGACGGCGGCTATCATCAACATAACGTCAATGGGAGGTGATGTAGGCTGCAATCCGAAACCAAACGTCAGAATTGCCAGACCTATCCCTCCCATTACACCCAGTCCAATGCCGCCCAAGCGGGCGCCTATAATGATAGCTACCAATACAAATGCCAATTGCAAGGCCATATACTCTACACTTTTTGATTCATGTGCAAAGATAAGTCATTTCGTATTATGGCTACTCACCTACTTCTATTTTAACTGCTTGTTTTAACTCCACACTCAAAGAGGCATCATCCTTTAACGGTGTCCAGAACACCCGGCGGCATTCATTCTTCTGCAAAAGACAACGATGATAGCGACTGCCGGACAGATGCTCCGTATCGATATGGAAGGAACCGGTATTGACATCCCAGTCGGCTATCTCGTCCAGATTCAGATAAAGGTTGCGCACTGTGCCGCTGTTGAGATGCAAGCTCTGCGCCTGCGCCGCAAGCGCAGTGACATGGCAATCTTCCAGCCGGGCAAGGTATCGCGTGCGGAAAGAGAGCGTATCGCAACGGAGTCCGTAGAAATTGGCTTCCATATCTTCCACATCTACCACAACCGCTTGTACCTCCGCAGGCAACCGCAATTCCATCCCTTCTGAACGAACCCTTATCCAAATGTCATTCTGAAGATGCTGTTCCAGCTTATCCTCCGGAAAGTCAAAGGTGACGAGCAGGGTATCGCCAACGGAAGTCATCGACATAAAAGCCTCCATATCCCCTGCATAGGAGAAACTGCCCTGCTGCAAAGAGTCTCCGGCAGTTACCTCCAACGGCACTTCCCCGAACGAGAACATACGCTCTGCCTCCACAATACCTTCTTTTTTCTGTTTCCACACCACCGGAGGCTGTGTCAGCTTCAACACCCTGCACGAGGGCAGCTGCACCGTTTTCCGTTCTCCGCCGATTTCCATAAAATTATCTTTCTGAGTGACATTGCGGTCCACCACATAGAACATGAGTCCGCATACCATTGCCACACCGGTAACCAGCATTCCTATCATTATATAAGTCGTTCGTTTCATAACTGTCTTCTTTTATTTTTGTTTCTTGATAAACTCCTGATACATCCCGGACAACTCCTCGGCAGAGATGCCCAGCGTGAAAATCTGCTTGAAGAAATAATCCACTTCCTCCTTCAGAAAATACTCTTTCCTCAACGAAAGAATCAGCTTACGTGCACCTACCGACACAAAATAGCCGATACCCCGCTTGTTGTAAATCACTCCTTGCGTCTGCAAGTAGTCGTACGAACGCATCACCGTATTGGCGTTGACCTCTACCACAGCCGCATATTCCCGTACCGAAGGAATACGTTCTTCCTCCTGATATTGCCCGAGAAGTACCTCGTCGCAAATGCGGTCTGCTATTTGCAGGTAGATGGCTTTGCTTTCCTTAAAGTTCATAGTTACCAGCGATTAATGATTTCGGACTCCTTGAAACGGAAATAGGCAAGCACCCAGTTGAAAAGGGCGAAAAACGAAGTTATAAAAATCAGCCAGTCACTCGATGCTTCCCTGTTGATATAAGGCTCGGTCATAAAAAAATTATTGGGTAGAATGGTTTCCAGACACAATACAGCTATCAGGATATATGAAACGAAGATGCAGACACCGGCCGCAAAAGTCTTGATAAGTGCATTTTTGGGCCAGACCGTACTGCCCAGCAGGAAGAAAGACTGTAGAAAAAAGTAGCAGCTCAGGAATATACCCACCACAGCCGGTCCGCTTCCTATCGTCTCATAGAAACGGTTCGTGTTACAGCAGAATTCCCACAACGGAAAGGAGTGAACGACATGCAGCTCCGGGTAGGCCAGAAGATAGAAGACGACTCTTGTCAAGTCCGCCAGCTTGAAAGCTATCAGAAAGACCAAGATAAAGCCGCAGGTAGCCACCAGCCAGCGGGCAAAGAATTTCTCGAACATGGTGGCAGGTGTCATGAGCACAACGGTACGACTCGTCTTGCTTTTCATCCTTTCCATGGTAAACGAGGCGCTAATGCATCCCCAAATGACAAGTCCCCAAAGAAAGAATCTGGACTCAAACTCCCAGATAGGGTCCATGCCCACAGCTCCCGCTTCCAGATTGTGATACTGATAGTATCCATTCCAGACAAAGACTATGGCCAACATTCCGTAGACCATCACCGAGCGGAGTATATAGGTCTTCCAATTCTCCACCATCTCTTTGCGGCATACGTTCACAAAGCGATGCAAACTAAAAAAGGTATCGCGTATCATTATTCATTTGTTTTAGTGTGAAACATTTCCGCTATCTTCCCAGGCTCTGCAAGTACGGCGCCAAACAGCAGTTCAAGATTAATCTCCGATTCCTCACCTTCCGTATTGGGCAGCATCAAGAAATTGCCTTGTACGGAGGGAAGCGTGTACAAGGCAGTCGCAGCCAACTCCCGGTCGTCACTCTCCAAGAAGAACAGCTTACTGCAAATGCTGGCAGTGGATTCGTCCAGCAATACGCGGCTGTTGTCCATAATCAGCACATGGTCCAGTACTTTGTCAATGTCACGCACCTGATGGGTGGAAATGACAATCGTCTTGTCGTCCGACATACCCGAAGCCAGAAATTTGCGGAACTGGCTCTTTCCCGGAATATCCAGTCCATTGGTAGGCTCATCCATCAGCAGCAGGGAAGTATTGGTGGCCAGCGCAAAACTCATGAAGATTTTCTTTTTCTGCCCCATGGACAAGGCTCCCAAATCAGCATCCATATCCATCTCGAAGAAATGTAGGTACTTCACCATGTCTTCCTTGCTGAAACGGGGATAGAACTTACTGTTCAGTTCAATATAGCTGACCAAGGAAATAGGAGGCAGCTCGAACTCCTCGGGTACCAGAAACATGTCCTGCAACGTGACGGGCAACCGGCGGCGCATGTCGGTATCATGATACATCACTCTCCCACGTTTGGGAGCCAACAAACCGCTCATCAGATAGAGCAACGTAGACTTGCCGGCTCCGTTCTTACCCAACAGACCGTAAACCCGGCCGGCTTCCAGCGAAAGTGAAAAATCGCTCAGGACTTCTTTCCGCCCCTTGCGATAACTAAATGAAATGTTTTCTACTTGTAACATACGCTTGGATGAATTAAATATCTTATTGTTTATGTGTATTAGTATAATAGTACACCGCAAAAGTAGACATTCTTTTCAATACGACAAGCGTTTCAAGAAAAAAAATGCTCAGAAAAAGGAACAATTCTATTCTTTGGTTCGAAATTAGCCTCACACGCAAGAAGATTAGGACACTTCTGTATCCATTTAGGACTCTATATTTCCTGCCACTTGCTTTACATTTGCAAAGGAGCTAAAGACATGAATATGAAAAACGAAGAAAAGATTTACCAACTTAACACATACAATATAGCAGAATATACAAGTACGGACTATACCGACAACGATATTGCTATACTTGGAGATTTCAAGAACTTGCTTTTCAACAAGTATTTCAAGTTGAATGCAAACATCTATGTGGTCTGTGTAAAAGGAAGACTGCAGATAAACATCAATACCCAAAAATATGCTATCTACCCCGGTGAGATGCTGATTTGTATGCCCAATATGATTCTGAGCAATTGCACAACCAGTTCCGACTTCAAGGGCGCCATGTTCTGTCTGTCGACCCAGATTACACAGAAGTACCTTCATAAAAGTAGTGACATATGGAACAAGGCTTTCTATATCAGCCAGAATCCGGTAGTACGCATTGACAAGGACAGAGTGCAACTGTTCGATTTATACTATAAGGTGATACGTGCCCGAATGAAACAAGCGGAGCAGCCCTACTACAAAGAAGTCATCAGGTCGCTGATACGCACCATGCTGTATGAGCTGCTGGCAGATTTAAACCAGTTGAGCACCCCTCCCGAAAGCCAAATGGTGAAGCGGAGCAACATTCTATTCAAGAGATTCCTCGACCTGCTGGCCTGCACCGAGGTGAAAAAACGTTCTATTTCCTATTATGCGGGTAAGCTGTGTGTTACTCCCAAATATCTTTCCACCGTCTGCAAAAAGGTCAGCGGAAAGACAGCCTTCGAGTGGATAAACGATTATGTGGTCGAAGACATCAAATATTTTCTGAAGTATTCCAATAAGTCTATCAAGGAGATTTCCGAGCATCAGGATTTCCCCAACATCTCCTTTTTCGGGAAGTATGTGAAGACACACTTAGGCACTTCACCCACGGACTACCGCAAGCAATCACTGCCTCCAAGGGGGACCCTGCAACAAAAAAGGAGGAGCTAAGAATCACTCTCCACTCCTCCCGACACGACAAACAACTAAAATTATTGCTATTTGATGCCGTCCAATGCCTTGTTTGCTGTGGCATTGGTGGGGTCGATAGCCAGAATTTTATTCCAGTACTCTTTCGAAGTAGCATAGTCACTCTTCAACAGATAGTAGTAGCCCAGATAACTGTAACACTCTATCAATGCAGAGTTGTACCTCGGTTCGTTTTTGGCAAGCAGTACGTCCACCACCTTCTCGTAATAAGGTTTCGCCAATCCCTCTGTAGTTTCGGGGTCCATGGCAGAGTGTGTGCGGGCGCGCCACATATCTCCCAAATAACTGTCGGGAGCTTGTTCGGCAACAAGTGCGAACACAGAGTCGGCAGCCTGCAATGCCGCCATGCGGTCGGCAGACTGAACGGAGAGAGTGTCCGAGGACGTACCCTCTCCGTAGTACAGACGCCCTAACTGGAATAAGTTTTCGGACGTCTTTTTATCTTGTGCCAGCGAGTCATAGTACTTTTTATAAGCAGCAATGGCTTGGGTATAGTCGTTTTTCAATTCATAAGCATCGGCAATCTCACGCCACAAATCCACCTGACTCTCATCCTTCTCCAATGCCTTACCATATTCCTCAATGGCCTGGTCATATTTCTTCAGAGCACTCAACAGAGCACCGTGATAGCGGTAATCCAAGCATGAATAATCGGCATTATCCGAAGCATTGAAGAAAGCATCGGCAGCCTTCTCTGCCTCGTCATAACGCTTGAGGTCGACATTGTTGTACATCACAAGCCGGTTGAATGCGGCATGGCGGGCATTCTTCTGCAAACCTTTCTGCGCCACCGCCAAGGATTTCTCGAAGTCGTGGTTCAGGAATAGTGCAAAAGCATATTTAAGGATGTCATCTTCCGTAGCCACGGGAGTATCGATGAACTTGGCATAGGTGTCGGCAGCCTTGCCAAAACGGTTGGTGGCGTAATACACTTCCGCCAGCTCCTTGTCTGCTTCCAGGCAATCCGGAGCTATGGCCTTCAGCTGGTTCAGCTTCTCTATGGCCTGCGAAGGACTGGCAGACTTGTATGCCTGCGCATATTTCAGATACGCATCCTTATAATTCGAATCAAAATAGATGGCTTGCTCATAAAGCTGGCATGCCTTTCCGATATCTTTCCGGGCAAAAGCGATGTCACCCTCGAGTACAGAAACTGCCGGAGCCTTGTTGTCGGCCTTTCTTGCCATCTCCAGATAGGTTTCCGCCTCTTTCAGCTGTCCTACATCCAGATAGGCACGGGCCACGGAAGTCACAAGCTCCACATTTTTCTTGTTCTTGCCCTTCAGCAGTTCTCCGGCTGCGTCGGAAGCCTGCTCCGGATTCGTCTTTATCAGACTTTTTACTTTATCCACCCCCGCCTGCCATTCGGGCACCGGCGTTTGTGCGGCGAGCGTACCTGCAAACAGCATCGCTCCCAAACAAAATACAAATCTACGTTTCATGTTAGCATTCATTTTAGTTATTCATCCTTGACGTTCACCACGCGCACCGGTTGGGTGGCGGGGACCAATCCCGACTTCAATATAATCCGCTGTCCCCGGTCGGAAGCGAGGAAAGAGGCAAATCCCCACGGAAGTGCGCTCCGCGGATCATTCAACAAGGCATAGATGCTGCGTGCCAACGGATAATCACCGTAATACAAATACGCCTGATAGGGTTTGTAACTGTTGTCCGGCATGGCCTTGTCAGCAGCACTGACGGACATCAGCCGCACCTCTTTACTGAAAGAGAGCCCCGTACTGTCATTCCGGTCGCTCAGCCAGTTCACGCCGATAATACCGATGGCATCAGGCGTGCGGGCCACGTAGTCAATCACCTCCCTATTGGTTTTCAACGCTTTCAACTGACTGGAAAGCGGTACACCCTTACAGATGGAATCGACAGCAAAACGTACGGTACTGGAGTTCTTGTTGTCAAACACAAGACTGATATCCCCCAGACGGGAAGCCGGATAGATATCTTTCCACTGCTTCGCATCACCCGTCAGGATGCGGCGGATGTCCTTCACACTAATCAATGAATCCGGATTGCCAAGATGGGTTATCAATGCCAGCCCGTCCGTAGCAATCTTTATCTCCTGCGGAAAAAACTTCCGGCTATTGAAGGAATTCATCTCTTCGGGAGTCAGTCTGCGACTGGTTATTGCCAACCGCAGACTGTCCTTGAGCAAGAGGTTGACGGCATCGACTTCCGTCACATAACGGGGCACAATTCCTGCCAAGGGGAACAGTCCTTCGAACACGTCAATTTCTTCCTGCACAATAGGCTGGAAACTTTCGTCCGCAGCAATTGCAATCACACCGGAGGTATACGTATCCGTTTGTCCGTCCTTGGGCTTGCTTTGGCAGGCAGACAGCAGAGTCAGCAGCACCAGCAAGCCTGAAAGCTGAAGTTGTTTCACCGTTTTCATAACACACACACTTATTGTAATCTAAACATCACCGGTATCGTATATTTCACCGATACGGCCTTACCATTCTGCTTGCCGGGAATCCATTTGGGCATGGACATAATCACACGGACAGCTTCTTTATCCAGATAGGGGTCTACACCTCTCAGCACTTTCACATCACGCACCTTGCCGTCGGCACCTACCACAAACTGGCAGGTTACACGCCCTTGCGTACCGTTTTCCTGGGCAATGGTCGGATACTTCATATTCTTGCTGATGAACTGCATCATCTCGGCCTGACCACCGGGGAACTGGGGCATCTGCTCTACCATATCGAAAACCTTTTCAGGTTCCGGTTCGGCCTGCGTCACCACTTGTTTCAAGTCGGCGATGTCCTTGCCGTGTTCCTCGTCATTACCTTTCACGTCGGCAATGGAGATGGCAACTTTCGTTTCCGTCAGTTCTGTCTGGCTTTTTATTTCATCCTCGTCCCTCACTTCCTCATCCTTTTTGATGACGGGAGCGGTAAACTTAATGGAGCTTTTCAATGCAGGCGGCGGTGGGGCCACGGGCTCTATCCGCTTCATCTCTTCCTGCTTCACTTCCGGTTCTTCCAGCTGCGAAAGGGTAGTCACTTCGGTCATCACCTCTTTCTGTTTGGGGGTAGCCATCTTTATCAGCGTAGGGATACTGAAACCTATCAATGCAATTACAATTACCAGTATCACGGCAATGTTGTGCCGTCTGGGAGAGGTCTCACGCATCTTATAGGCTCCATATGCTTTGTTCTTACCACTGAACACGAGGTCACACCATGCTTGGGAGCTTAAATCTACTTTAGCCATATTCTTTCCTTTCTTTGGGTGTTACACATCATTCAGCAATGTTCTGGGACAATTCGCCCTTGCTTTCGTAGTTCTTCATCAAGAACTCGTCGGCTTCGGCAATATCCGTTATCACATACTTACCTATATTACATATCTGCATTTCATCGAGAGCATCAATCAGATTCTTGTACGAAGACTTATCGGTAGCCTTGATGATGACTGTCGGCGTATCCTTTCCGCTTTTTATCTCGGAAAGCTGTTTCCGGTAGTCATCCTCTGATATCTTAAGATCCAGTTTCTGCTGCTTCAGTCTGTTCACCTCGTTCACAGCAACTCTATTACGTTGCAGAAGCATTGCCCGCAGACCATCCGCCTGATAGGTAGTTTCCTTCAGTGAAGTATAGTCCTTGTAGTTAGGTTCCCCTTCGTAATAATACAACTTGTTGTCATCCCCCAGCAACAGCGTGATGGCTTGGGAAGCCTTGACTTTGGTCTGCTGCTCCTCGGTGATGGTCTTGTCATTGCTCGGCATGCTTATCTCCATGGTCTGAGGTTTGCTCAGTGAGGTACAAAGCATAAAGAAGGTAATCAGCAACATGTTCATGTCCACCATAGGTGTAAAGTCCACCCTGACAGTCATTTTCTTCTGCTTGCTTTTTCCACCTTTCTTGTTGCCGCTTTCTTGTATTTCAGCCATAATGTTTCCTTTCTTGTTCTACTTGTAACTCGTAGCTTGTCACTCTTCACTTGTGGTCTTCAGAGAAGTAATCAGGTTGTACCGGTTCTCTCTGAGGTCCTGAAGTGAGTTCATCACATTTTTTATTACGGAATAAGGAGTATTGGCATCTGCCTTGATGGCAATGCGCAAATCACTGTTCACTGCACGGGCGTTGCGTACCCAGGCCTTGAACTGATTGTCAATACTGTCTGTCGGTATCCCCTCATTCTTCAATACAGCATCTTGCTGGTCTTGCGGCAAGTCGAGGTATTTCTTCATACTCTTCATCGGCACACCAAAGGTAGACGCCAGCATGAATTTTTAGTTTCCTCCGGAGTGAAAGTCACTCCATACTCCTGCCCCATAGCTTCCAGCACTTCGCGCAAGTCGGACTGCTTGTCCAGACTCATAAATACTTTTCCGCTCGGATCGACCAATATCTGGAGTACATTTGTCTCCGGAATCTTAATCTCGGATACAGAGGCGGGAGTCGTTACTTGTACCGGCTCTTTCTTCACGAACGTAGAAGTCAGCATGAAGAAGGTCAGCAGCAGTACAGTTACGTCACTCATCGCCGTCATATCGATGAACGTACTTTTCTTTTTATTTTCGCTCTGCCCATAATCGTTTCATTGAAAATTAAAATTGAGAATTCATTCGTTGAATAGATAATAGAAGCCTACGTCACAGCGCAGCTCCAACTATCAGCAGTCAACTATTTATGGGTAGCTGCAAAAGTCTGCACGATGGAGAAACCAACCTCATCGAGGCTGTAAGTCAACTTGTCAATCTTGTTTGTATAATAGTTGTAGGAGATAACGGCCAATGCACCGGTCAAGATACCGAAGGCAGTATTAATCAAAGCCTCAGAAATACCTTGCGACAGAGCCATGGAGTCGGCTGAACCTCCGGCTGCAAGGGCGGCAAATGAACGGATCATACCGATAACTGTACCGAGCAATCCCATCAATGTACCTAAAGTCGTGATGGTACCAATAATAGGAAGATTCTGCTCCATCATCGGCAGTTCCAGCGCAGTGGCTTCTTCCAATTCCTTCTGGATGGCAAGCAGTTTCTGGTCTTTGGACAGCTCTGTGTCATTCTCCATCTCGGCATACTTCTTCAAAGTGGCATTTACCACATTGGCTACAGAACCACGTTGTGAATCGCAGATTTGTTGTGCCTTCTTCATATCACCTTCAGCCAAGGCTGCTTTGATGTTAGCTACGAATTTCACCAATGACCCCTTACCAAAGGCAGCGCCAATGGCAATATAACGTTCAATACTCAGTGCGATGACAGTCAGCAAAAGCGTTTGAATTACAGGAACAATGAATCCACCTTTATAGATGGTACCGAGGAAGTTACCCGGCAACGGATGGTTGTTCGGGTCGTTGTTCATAAAGTTGGAGGGATTTCCCAACACAAAGTGAAAAATAAGCACGGCGATGATAAAACAGATTACGATTACCCAACCGGCGGATCTGATGCCTTTAAAAGAGGCTGCTTTTTTTGAGTAGTTTCCATGATGAAAAGTTTAATTGTTGGTATTTAAATAGAGTTTTGAAAATAAAGCATAGGGATACGACTTCCCGCTTACGAACCGACAGGGCGTAATCATCCTTGCAACCTTAACTAACATATATGTACACTAAAGGTCACCTGCCTTCAGTCTCTTCAAGACAATAAGGAGAAAAAGGGGGAAATCAATAAGAAGAAAAGTTGGCTAAATCAAAATCCGCCGAAGCGTATAAATATAGTAATCACTGCCCGTCAATGCATAGTACGGGTCTTTATCTGAGTAGTATAATTTAGAGCGGCCTTGCACGAGTAGATTCTCGTGGTTGGATAACATCAAAAGAATGTTTCTGAGGAAAAGATTGTCTTCAATCACCCTGCGCAAACGCTGTTGATGAGAAGAGTAAGTTTCGGAAACCGGTTTGTTTCCCTGTTCGACATCCGTAGTCCATGCGAACTTGGTATTCGTGAACAATGAATTCTTCTTGTCAATACTATTGTCGGAAGTAGAAGAACATGAAGATAAAGAAGCGGAAACTTCAGCAGTTCCGGCCATTCTGTCATCCACCTGCACCAGGTCAATGGCTTTACCGCTAATGCTGCAAGTCAACATCAGTAGCATGCATATCCAGAATGTCTTTACAGTTGTTTTCATGTCGTCTAATGATTCTACAATAAATAACAGATGTCTCTCTTATTTGTTTTACAGCTATGTTACTTTCTTTTGTAAAAAGATTAAATTGTTCACTGATTAAAGGATTTACTATACCTTTTAATACACTGTAAAGGTACGAAGAATATATGAAATACGAAAGTGGAAATAGGATATAAAATACTGATTTAAACGTTTTTAATCATTCATTTAGCACCTTAATTCGGGAATTAATCTGATGAATATATGATGAATAATTATATATAATAAGGTATAGTGATTAGCGGTAGAAACGGAATGTTAGAGGAGAGGTATATAAAACGAACAAAGCCTCCGTATCCTTATCAGACACGGAGGCTTCTTCTGAAAACGGCGACTACCTACTCTCCCACTGTTACGCAGTACCATCGGCGTGACCGGGCTTAACTTCTCTGTTCGGAATGG